>Ga0315278_10000714_pt1 | contig 28924 bp, 29 predicted proteins | sample YL17G06_0_MG_FD_203880 | JGI IMG/M metagenome (GOLD analysis project Ga0315278, IMG submission 203880) | Sediment microbial communities from Yellowstone Lake, YNP, Wyoming, USA - YL17G06_0 | ecosystem: Environmental > Aquatic > Freshwater > Lake > Sediment | place: USA: Wyoming | collected... | reverse complement strand
CGTTTCGTGCGCGAGACGCTCGCGGAGCTTGGGATCGTCGAGCTGCTGATGGTGCTTCTTGCGCGCAAAGAAGAAGTCGATGAGCTCGGTGCGCTCGCCCTTCGTGGGCAGATCGAAGTAGAGGCGCCGGTCGAACCGGCCGGGCCGCAGGAGCGCCGAATCCAGGGAGTCGCCCCGGTTCGTCGCCGCGATCAGCAGGATGTTGTTGTAGCGGGCCTTGCCCGCCTTCATCTGGCGGTCCATGGGGAGGTAGCCGTTGACCCACCCCACGATCTTCGCGCGAACCCTGTCGCGAAGCGGGGCCTGGTCGAACGACTGCATCTGGATCAGGAGCTCGTTCACCATCCCGCCGTTGCCCGAGGACATCATCGGCGAGATCAACCTCCCGAAGATCCCCGGAGCAGGGGTCGAGGGGTTCGTCATGGGCGCCATCGAGGACATCCCGTCGCGCGAACCCCCGATCGCATCGATCTCCTCGATGAACCCGATCGCGCCCCCTTCCTTGCGTGCGGCCTTACGCAGCGCCTTGAAGAACGACCTGATCCGGTAGGCGGTCATGCCGAACCACATCGACTGCAGGGCGGGGGCAGCGATGAACAGGAACGGCACGCCGGCTTGCTTGGACATCGCCTTGGCGAGGTAGGTCTTGCCGGTGCCGGGCGGACCCTCGAAGAGGATGCCGCGCCGCGGGGTGCCCCCCAACTCATCGCGGAACGTGGCGTACCCGAGGAACACGTCGAGGGTCCGCACGACTTCTTCGACCTGGCCGTCCAAACCCTTCACGTCCGTGAGGCCCACCTCGACCTGCTCGGGATGGATCGTGACGTGGGGCGAGCGGCCGTTCATGAGCGGCATCGCGACCATCAGGACCACGGCGAAGATCAACAAGATCGCGGGCAAGAAGACGATCCAGTCGGGACCGAGCTTCGGAAGTTCGAACGGGTTGTCGGTGACGACCCGGTGGAAGAGATAGGCATCCACCACGAGCACCAGGATGATCGCGCGAAGGATCTTCTTCCGCTTGGTCTTCTCGCGCTGACGGAAGACGTCGGCGCGGCCCTTCTGGGTCAGCTGCGAACCTTGCAGGAGGGTCGAGGTTGTCGCTTCGTGCTCATCCACAGGCACTCCAGTACTCAGCGATCGGGTGACGGTCGGCGGGCTGACGGGGAAAACGCTACACCGGAGGACCTCCCCCGGATATCGGTCCTTCGGCCCGAACGGCGGACCGAATGCCTCCGGCCGGAGGACGCGCTCTGCGGGCTCCCGTACGCATGTCGAGCCCCGAGCCAGCCGCTATGGTGCCGCGATGGCCCGCAAGAAGCAGCCGCCGGTGAGTGAGGGCGACAAGGACGTCATCGGGGGCCTCCTGCGCGAGCTGCGTCGGGCGGCGGGACATCGCTCGGTCGAGTCGGCGGCGTCGAGCGATGCCTGCCCCGCCTCCAGGCAGACGATCTACGCCTACGAGCGCGGCGGGTTGGTTCCCTCGCTGGCCCAGTTCCTGGAGCTGGTCGAGTTCTACGTGCTCGACGGGCCCCGCGGACGAGACGCGAAGGCCGAACCCGATCTGCGCGCCCAAGGCGTCACGGCCGTGACGCACGCCCTGTCGTTGGAGGCCTACCAGGTGCCACACGCGATGGACCTGATCACCCGCATGCGACCCGACCCCCGGAAGAAGCCATGACCTTCGCCCTGGTCGATATCGATCACATCGGGATCGCGGTGGAGAACCTCGACGCCGCCGTCGAGCACTACCGGCGGACGTTGGGTGTGGAGCCGACCCACCGGGAGCGTGTGGAGGACCAAGGGGTCGAGGAGGTGTTGTTCGCCGCGGGCAGCTCGTTCATCCAGCTGCTCGGGTCGCTCGGCCCGCAGACGCCCGTCGGTCGCTACCTCGCCGCCAACGGACCGGGGATGCACCACCTCGCCTACCGCGTGGACGACATCGAGGCGGCCCTGGAGCATCTGCGCGCCGAGGGGGTCCCATGCATCGATGAACACGGTCGTCCGGGCTCGAGGGGCACCGTCATCGCGTTCCTGCATCCACGGGGGATGGATGGCGTGCTCGTGGAGCTGGTGCAGGAAGGCTAGTGGCTACGGCAGGTCGGTGAGGCCCGCACGCGGCGCGCTCACGAGGACCGCCACGTTGCCTTCCGGGAGTTCGCCCTCCCCCATGAGGTGATGGACCTGCCCCGTCTGGTCGTAGGGGTAGGTGGTACCGAGGGTCGTCGTGACCTTCCCCTCGAGCAAGAGCTTGTTGAAACCCGCCGCCTGTTCGTCGTTGAACAGGTGCGACCCTTGGTAGCGCTTCTGCAGGAACCAGAGGTACCGAACGTCCACCATCGTGTCGTACCCGGTCGTGCCCGCACAGATCACCACCATCCCCCCGCGCTCCGCCACGAAGATCGACGTGGGGATCGTGTCCTGGCCCGGATGCTCGAAGACGATCCGTGGGCTGACCTTCTCCCCCACCGCCTCCCAGACCGCCTTGCCGAAGTCCTTGGCACCCGCGAACCAGTCCTTCCACTCGGGGCTGTCCCACGCGGGCGGCACCCCCCAATGACTGAAGTTCTTGCGGTTGACGAACCCCACGGCCCCGAGCGACATGGCGTACGCGCCCTTCTCGTCCGAGCCCACCACCGCGACCGGACGACCGCCGGCGTTCGCCACCAGCTGGATCGCGAGCGAACCGAGGCCTCCCGAGCCGCCCCAGATCAACACGACGTCGCCCGGCTCCACGGTGTGCGGCGGCCAGCCGAACAACATCCGATAGGCGGTGGCCCCGGTGAGGGTCGGCGCGGCCGCCTCTTCCCACGTCAGGAAGTCGGCCTTCGGCAGGCACTGATGCGCCTGCACCTTCGTGAACTGGGCGAAGGACCCCCAGCACGTGTCATAGCCCCAGACCCGGAAGCTGGGCGCGAGACCGGGATCCTTGCCGGCGCGCACCCAGGGGTCGTCGGCGTCCCATTGGCCCGCGTGCACGACCACGCGATCGCCTACGGCGACGTTAGTGACCTCGGCCCCCACCGCGTACACGACGCCCGCCGCGTCGGAGCCGACGATGTGGAAGTCGGTTGGCTCGCCCCACCTCGCCTGGCCCTTCGTGACATCGATCGGCAGGCCGCGCGCCGCCCACACGTTGTTGTAGTTGACGCCCGAGGCCATCACCAGGACGAGCGCGTCCTGCGGCCCGAGATCGGGCACCGGGATGACCTCGTCCTGGATCGCAGAGGACGGATCCCCGAAGCGATCGGGCCTCACCAGCTGCGCGTGCATCATGGCCGGAACCTCTCCGACCGGGGGGATCTCGCCGATCTCGTACAGGTCCTTGCCCATGGTCGCTCACCTCATTCGCGTATCGGACGCAACGGGCCGAACCCTAGCAAGACCCGGCAGAGGCGGCGAACCCAGAAGGAGGACGCTAGGCGTCTGGGCCAGAGGGCATGTCCTGGGTGGGCGGCGGCGGGACGGGAGGCACGGCGAGCCCGTCGCCGGCGGAACCTCCGAGGGGCGGCGGCGAGACGCCTCGGCGGCCGCCGCGCGGCCTGAACGAGGCGTTCATGTCCTCGATCGTGAACGCGCCGGAGCTTTCACCCGTGGTTGCGTAGCGATACAGGGCCGCGTTGAAGACGCCCGAACACGCCGCGCCGACGGCCATGAGCGCCCCGAACGCGATCACCAGGAGCGGGATGCCCACGATCGGGACCGCCGCCGCGATGAGTCCACCCACCAAGAGCACCGGGATCGAGATCAGCACGATGGCCAGGCCGATGGTGGCGTTGCCGATGAACTGCTCGCCCCAGCGCTGTCGGAAGATCGACCCGGAGCGCTTGATCGCGTCGCCCACGCCGACCTCCTCGAACAGCAACACCGGCACGACGAAATACGTGAGCACGGTCCAGGCGAATCCGATCAGACCGAAGATGATCCGCCCAAGCAGCCCGCTGCGTTCCTGGAGCGTGCGGATGATCATGCCGACGGTCGCCGTGATGAGCGCCCACACGAAGATGGCTCCCAGGTGCGCCTTGGCGAGCGCCAGCCCGTCCTTGAGGGTGGCCGGCTCGCCCTTGAGCCGCTTCATGGCAGTGCCGATCACCGCGGCGTTGAAGAAGATCGTCACGAAGGACAGCGCCACATACATCACGAACCCGAGGACGTAGAGGCCGGGGCTCGCGGGCTGGCCCTCCGCGGGCAGGCCGATCCCCGCCGCACCCAACGCGAAGACCGACATCAGCACGAGCGAGCAACCGAACGACAGGATCGGCAGGACGATCAACTCCCGGTCCTGCCTCACGACTCCCCAACTGGCCTTGGCGAGCCGGAACCCTCGAGCGATGGAGCCCATGATCGGTCCTTTCGTGGACGGTTACCGAAGTCATCGGTCATTCGACGCTCGATGTTGAAGGGATCCCCGTGGCGATCGCTACCGGCCGGCGACGGCGGTGGGGAGCTCGGCGGCCGGACAGGTTGCCGAGCGGGGGCACCAGGCGCAGTAGTGGCCGGCGGTGAGGTCCGGGGATCGGCCATGCAGCAGCGCGGCGGCGCTCCGCGCCGCCGCGATCACCCGGTCGGCGGCGTGGTGCAGGACCTCCTCGGAGATGTCCTCCGGCTGCCAGGCACCACTCTCCAGGAACAGGGACGCGACGCGATACGGCGGCACCCCGAAGCGCAGCGTGAGCAGGAGCGCGTAGAACCGCATGTCCTCCGCGAACTCCGGGTAGGCGTTGCCGGTCTTGAGGTCGACGGCGAGCCTCGTGGCGCGATTGGGCTCGAGCTGATCGGGTCGCCCAAGCAGCAGATCGATCTGGCCCGACAACACGAGGTCGCCGCCCAGCAGCTCCGCGCGGACCCGCAGCTCGCTGATCGGCGTGAGGTCTCGCCGCAGCTCCTTGAGCGGCGGGAAGGAGCCCTGGAACAAGGTCACCCGCCGCACGACCTCCATGAGGACGTCGTCACGCTCCGGCTCCGACAGGGCGCCCCAGTACTCCTGGAACCGTTCCTCCCGGCCGAGGACCCGTTCCAGGGCGACCTCAGCCACCGAGGCCGCGTCCAGCGGTTCGCGGCTGCCCACCTCGACCTCGATGGCCTTGTGCATGAGCACGCCTGAGGCGCTCTTCGTGGAGTGTTCGAACGGCGGCGACTCGCGGGCGATACCCGCGTGGAACTTGCCCTCGCACCGTCCATGGTCGTTGAGGCGTTCCTTGCCGAGCCACAGCTGTTCCCGAAGCTCCAGGCCGCGCACGGCCTCCTCGATGCGATCGCGGAGCCGCTGGGCGAGATCCGCCGGGAACGACGGGCGAGGTCCCGTGCCGATCAGCTGCTCGAGGGTCCTGCGCTGCGGATCGGTGAGCTCCATCGCACCATGGTAGGGATAAGGACCGACATGGCCGAGCATCCCGACGACATCCTTCGCGCGCTTGCCGACCCCGAGCGGCTCGCGATCGCGGGGCGACTCGCCCGGGGCGACGCCTCCGCCGGGGGATTGGCGGAGGAGCTCTCGCTGCCGATCGCCCGGGTCAACAAGCACCTCGGCCGCCTGGCGTCCACGGGCGTCGTGCGGGTGGACGAAGCACGCCAGGCGTACCGGCTGGATGCCGAGACGCTGCGGTGGGCGGCCCGACAGGTGGGTCCCTCCCGTGAGGCGGGCATGGCGCTGGGGGCGGCATCCGACGACGAAGAGGCGGTGCTCCGAGCGTTCTTCCGCGACGGCCGACTCACCGAGATCCCCGCCAAGGAGTCGAAGCGGCGGATCGTCCTGGAACGGATCGCTCTGGAGTTCGAACCCGGGACCCACTACGCCGAGCCGGAGGTGAACGCGATCGTGGGCCGGTTCCACAACGACCACGCGTCCCTTCGCCGCTACCTCGTCGACGAACATCTCCTCGATCGCGAGCACGGCGTGTATTGGCGAAGCGGTGGCCGGGTCGAACCCTGAACGGGGGTTGCGCGTTCGCGCCACCGAAGGTCGACGCGACCGCGGACCAGATGCTAGGTTCAGCGGGTCGGCATCCCCGACAACCTCCCCAGGCCTTCCAGACGTTGCCGACGTGCGCCCGGTCCAGGAGTGAAGATGATCAGAGCCCAGCAGACGAAGACCGCGGCCGCCACCTTGATCTCGGGGGTGATCGTCCTGGCGATGGCGGGAACACCCGCGGCATCCGCCAAACCCTTGGTGGGAGCCATCACCCCGCCCACCGGGCCCTGTCCGGTGACCCGAACCACAACCGAGACGGTTCAGCACTTCTCGAAGCGGGTGATCCGCTGCGCGGCCGCCAAGTGGGTCGTCCCCGGGGGCGCCACCAAGGCGATCTGCATCGCCTCGCGTGAGAGCGGTCTCGTGCCCACGGCGCGATCGGCGACCGGCCAGTACCTCGGGCTCTTCCAACACAGCAGGGTCTCCTGGCCGAGCCGTTACGCGGACTGGACGGCGCCCGCTTGGCACCTGCGGACCCACGCCTTGAACGGGCGGACCAACACGATCGTGACGTTGCGCATGGTGCACGGCTTCGGCGGCTGGGCACCGGCGGGCTGGAAGGTTCGGGGCTGCTGAGAACCAAGCCGGCCGACGGCCTCCGCGCCGCCGTCTAGACTCCCCTCATGGCTACCACCGACGACGTCCTGTCCCCGAAAGCCGCCGACGCCACGATCACGGTTCAGGAACGCATCGAGGAGCTGCGCCGACGCAAGAAGGCGGCGCTCACGCCCGGCGGTCGCGACGCCGCGAAGAAACAGCACGATCGCGGCAAGCTCACGGCCCGGGAGCGGCTCGACGTCTTGATGGACAAGGGCTCGTTCGTGGAGACGGATCCCTTCGCGATCCATCGCGCCCACGACTTCGGGATGGACAAGAAGCACCCTCCCGGCGACGGCATCGTGACCGGGTACGGCACGGTGGACGGGCGGAAGGTGTTCGTGGCCTCCCAGGACTTCACGGTGTTCGGCGGCTCGATGGGCGAGGTCATGGCGCAGAAGGTATGCAAGGTCATGGACCTGGCGATCAGCACCGGCGCCCCGTTCATCTCGATCAACGATTCGGGCGGCGCTCGGATCCAGGAGGGCGCCGCCTCGCTCGCCGGCTACGGATACATCTTCGAGCGCAACGTGCGCGCCTCGGGCGTCATCCCGCAGATCAGCGTGATCATGGGGCCGTGCGCGGGCGGAGCCGTGTACTCCCCCGCCATCACCGACTTCACCTTCATGGTGAAGGAAACCTCGCACATGTTCATCACCGGCCCCGACGTGATCAAGGCGGTGACCGGCGAGGAGGTCACGATGGAGGAGCTCGGCGGCGCCATGACGCACGCCGGGAAGTCCGGGGTGGCGGCGTTCGTGGGCGAGGACGACGAGGACTGCCTGCAGCGCGTTCGCTACCTGCTGAGCTTCCTGCCGTCGAACAACCTCGAGGACCCGCCCGCCTACGCCGCGACGGACGATCCCGAGCGCCTGGCCGAGGCCCTGACGCGCATGATCCCCGACCGCCCGCAGGAGCCCTACGACATGCACGAGGTGATCCGCTACATCGTGGATGACGGGGAGTTCCTGGAGGTCTTCCCCCTGTGGGCGATGAACATCGTGAACGGGTTCGCCCGGTTGGACGGCCGCACGGTGGGCATCATCGCGAACCAACCGAAGGTGATCGCGGGAACGCTCGATATCGAGGCCTCGGAGAAAGCCTCGCGGTTCGTGCGGTTCTGCGACGCGTTCAACATCCCGATCCTCACCCTCGTGGACGTGCCGGGATTCCTGCCGGGCGCGCAGCAGGAGTACAACGGGATCATCCGCCACGGAGCCAAGCTGCTGTACGCGTACGCCGAGGCCACCGTTCCCCGGATGACCGTGATCACCCGCAAGGCCTACGGCGGCGCGTACCTCGTCATGAACTCCAAGCATCTGCGCGCAGACGTGGCGTTCGCGTGGCCAACAGCCGAGATCGCGGTGATGGGGGCAGAAGGCGCCGTGAACGTCGTGTTCCGCAAGGAGATGGAGAAGGCGGCGGACCCCGCGGCGAAGAAGGCGGAATTGATCCGCGCGTATCGGGACAAGTTCTCGACGCCATACGCCGCCGCCGAGCGAGGATTCATCGACGACGTGATCGAGCCCGCCGAGACCCGTCGTCGCCTGATCCAGTCCCTGCGCATGCTCTCCACCAAGCGCGAATCGATGCCGGCGCGCAAGCACGGCAACATCCCGCTGTAGGAGGTTCCGTGGCCGACGACGATCGCAGGCTCGAGCTGCCACAGGGCCTCACGCCCGAGGAGGAGCGCGCCATCTTGATGGCGCTCGAGCGGTACTTCTTGCAGGAGAGCCCCAAGCCGATGCCCTGGGTCCTGCAGGGTCGGATCGACGCGACCGGGCTGGGGGCATTGCAGGTCCGTCGGTTCGCACACGAGCCGTGGCACGGTCAGCAGGCGTCGTTCTCGCGTCGTGGTGTGGCGCCGGTGAACGGGCGCAGCGACGTTCGGTAGGCGCACCGTGGGCCTCGTGCGCGAAGCGGCGTCGCGATGAGGGTGGCGTTCGGCGCGGACCAGCTGTGGGCGTCGGTGCCGGGTGGCATCGGGACGTACGTCCGCGAGCTGGCTTCAGCCCTGGCGGTCTTCGACGACGTCGACCTCGCGCTCTGGCACTGCCGGAGCGCCGGCGTCGGACCCGAGCACACATGGTTGCGAACCTTCGAGGCGATGGAGGTACCCGGCCCCATCCGGACGCTCTACCCCCAGTGGAACCTCCTGGGACGCCCCAAACTCCCGCCGAGTTTCGAGGGACTCGACATCGTCCACGCGACCGGCCCCGCGGGCGTACCGCCCGTCCGGCGGGGAACCGCCCTGGTGGTGACCGTGCACGACCTCGCCCATCACCGGTTCCCGGATCGCTTCCCCGGCACGTGGCGACTGCTTTACGGAGCCGGCGTGCGCGCCGCGGTGAAGCGTGCGGCCGCGATCGTGGTGCCGTCCCGGGCCACCGCGAACGACCTGGAGACCCTGCTCGGTGCCGAACCGGCGCGGATCCACGTGACGCCGCTCGCAGCCGCGCTCCCCGCCGCGAGCGAGGATCCCCGGTACGTGAGGGCACGGTTGGGTTTGACGGCGCCCTACATCCTGTTCGTGGGGTCGCTGGAGCCCCGGAAGAACGTCGTGCCGCTCGTCCGCGCCTATCGGCAGATCGCGCCGGAGGTTCCGCACACCCTGGTGCTCGCCGGTCCCGACGGCTGGCACGTTGAGGACCTCGACGCCGAACTGGGGCGCGGGGGGCCCGGCGTCGTCGCGCGCACCGGATGGGTTACCGACGCGGACCTGGACGCCCTGTACCGGGAGGCCGACCTGTTCGTGTATCCCTCGTCGTTCGAAGGGTTCGGGCTCCCGGTGCTCGAGGCGATGGCGCGCAGCGTGCCCGTCGTGACCTCCGACACGCCGGCGCTCACGGAGCTCGCCGGTGACACGGCCCTGTTCGTCGAGCCGGGCGACGTGGCGGGTCTCGCCGACGCCCTCGTGCGCGTCTTGACCGATCCGGCCCTGGCCCAGGACCTGCGCGCGCGCGGGCTCGCGCGGGCGGGGGCCTACTCGTGGGCCGCCACTGCGCGCGCTACGCTCGAGGCTTACCGTTCAGCCATCGGAGCCCACCCGTGAAGGTGACGCTGATCTCAACCGTCCTCAACTGCGTCGATCGCGTCGATCCCTTCCTCGCCTCGCTCGCCGCGCAGACGCGTGCACCCGACGAGGTCGTCATCGTCGACGGCGGATCGACGGATGGGACGGCCGAGCGATTCCGGGGCAACGATCGCATCACGGTGATCGACGCGCCCGGGGCCAACATCTCCACCGGGCGGAACGTGGCTCTCGCGCACGCGACCCACGACGTGATCGCCGCCACCGACGCCGACTGCGAGCTGGCGCCGGCGTGGCTCGCGGCCATCGTCGCTCCGATCGAGGCCGGCGCGGACGTGGCCGCGGGGTTCTACCAGCCGATCGCAGACGGATTCCTCCGATCCTGTGTGGCGTCGCTCAACCTCCCGATCGACGCCTCGGAGGTTGACCCGGCCACCTTTCTGCCCAGCGCCCGGTCCGTGGCTTTCCGCCGCGAGGCCGTCGAGGCCGAGGGCGGGTACCCGGAGTGGCTCGACATCGGCGAGGACATGTGGATGAACCATCGATGGCGCGAGCGGAACCTCGACATACGCTTCGCGCCCGATGCCCTCGTGCGCTGGCCCCTGCGCCCGGACGCCGCCTCCACCTGGTTGCAGTACTTCCGCTACGCGCGCGGCGACGCGCTGGGCGGCCTCTACCCGGAGCGCCACGCGTTGCGCTACGTGGTCTACGGGGGGCTCCTGGTCGCGCTCGCCTCCGACCGTGCCTGGCCGAAGCTCCTGGCTGCCGCCGGGGCGGTGGCCTACGCGCGGACCCCCGTGCGGCGCGCCTGGACCCGCCTGGACGTTCCCGCCGAGCGTGCGGCCGCCACGGCGGCGGTGCCGGCCTTGCTCGCCCTCACCGACGTCGCGAAGATGGCCGGCTACGCGACGGGTCTGGCGCGCCGACTCACCCGGCGCCGCACCTAGGACTCAGCGACCCACTCAGTCGTAGCGGTAGAACCCGCGTCCGCTCTTGCGCCCGAGGAACCCGGCGGCCACGAGACGCCGCAAGGCGGGTGGCGGCGCGTATCGCGGCTCGGGGAACTCGGCGTGCAGGACCTCGGCGATCTGAAGCACCGTGTCGAGACCCACGAAGTCGGCGAGCCGCAACGGCCCCATCGGGTGGTTCATGCCCAGCGCCATCGCGGCGTCGATGTCCTCCCGGCTCGCGGCACCGTCGTCGAAGAGCTGGATCGCAGCGCATAGGTAGGGGACCACCAGTCGGTTCACGATGAACCCCGCCTCGTCTCTCGCCTGCACGCAGGTCTTGCCGAGCACGTCGGTGCCGTAGGCACGCACGAAGGCGAGCGTCTCGGGGCTCGTGGTGATCGCGGGCGTGAGCTCCAGGAGCTGCATCACGGGAGGCGGATTGAAGAAGTGCATCCCCACCACGCGATCTGGGCGGCCGCTCGCCAGCGCCAGCTCGACGATCGGGATCGAGGAGGTGTTGGAGGCGAGGATCGTCCCCGGGCGCGCGAGCGAACCCAGCGCCGCGAAGATCTCCCGCTTGGCCTCGAGGCGTTCCGTCGCGGCCTCGATCACCAGATCGCAACCCGCGAGCGCCCCGAGGTCGGTGGCGCCCTCGACCCGCCCGAGCAACGCGTCCGCCGCAGCAGACTCGAGCTTCCCGCGCTCGACCGCCTTGCCGACGGAGCGCTCCAGGGCAGCGCGGCCCCGGTCGACGAGATCCGCCGAGCCTTCCACGAACGTCACGCGGGCACCCGCACGGGCGGCAACCTCGACGATCCCGGAGCCCATGAGCCCGCAGCCCACCACCCCCACCTGCTCGACCTCGGTCGGATCCAACGCACACCCCTCACGCCGACGTGGCGCTCAGGGTACCGCCGTCAGGCTCCCGCACGCGTCGAAGAGGCGTCTGGCTCGCCGATCCAGGCGAGCGCCACGACCGCGAACAGGGCGAACGTCAGCACGTGCACGACGGTGCACCACAGGCAGATAGCTCGGATCAGGAACAGCTCGGCATAGATCAGCCATAAGACGAACACGAGTCCGGAGGTCGCCAGGGCGAGCCGTAGCGGGCGGATCCAGGGGGCGCGCGCCCGCCACGCCGCGGGCAGACACAGGCCCACCATCGCCAACGACCACGCGACCCCGAGGTACGCGACCGGGATACCCGCCACGACGGACTGGGCGCTGGTCGTCACCTCGACGCAGTTGACCGCGCCCGAGGCCGCGCACGCCAGGACCTCGGGATCGGTGAGATGTGCGATCGCGAGGTAGATGCTCACCCCGAGGGCGCCCAGCGCGAGACACACCGACGCCGACCGCATCCACCGGGAGGTCACGACGCGCTCGAAAGCTGCGCGGCGATCGATGCGATCACGGGGTTCTTGCAGACCGCCGCGGGCCGGTTCTCGGTCAGACCACAGATCGCCGCCGTGAGGGCATTGGCGGTGCCGTTCACGCCCTGCGCGATGGGGCTGGAGGGATCAGAGAGCGCCCGTGCGATCTCATCGCGCGACGCCCCCTTCAGGACGGAGGGATCGAAGCCGGACCCGACCGACAGATAGCGGTTGCCGATCATGAGGAAGGGGATCGCACCCGGTGAGTCTGTGTAGGGCGCGACGTCGTACGTGCCCAACAACTGCTCCTGCTCCGGGGTGAGGGCCTGCAGCGGCGTGTAGCCGCCCCCGGGGGCAGGCTGGTTCGTCTCCGTCTCGACCCCGGTGAACACAACCACGTCGCTCGTGTATGTGGCTCCGTAGAAGGTGAAGGTCTGGGTGCGGGGGAAGACGTCCGCGGCGGACGATTCGGTGGCACCCAGTCCGGAGAACGCACCGAAGCGACTGAGGGCCACCACGATCGGCCATGTCTGGGCGGCGCAGAACGGACAGTACTCCGCTCCGATGTACACGACCTCGGGGACGCCGCCGACCGCCAGGGGGGGGGTATCGGGCGGAAGCGCCCGCGGCGGCGTGATGCCGGATCCCATCCCTACGGCATCGAGGACCGAGACGGGAACGCTCGCCGCGAGCGCCGCGGCGCGTTCCGCGCCACCCCTTCCCGTGGGCGCCGAGGACTCCTCCTGCTTGGTGAGGGCAACGATCACCATCACGGAGACGAGCACCGGGACCAGCACGATCGCACCGATCACCAACCTGCGAGCGCGCCGACGTCGGTGGTCATCGGCGGCGCGCCGCGCCTTCCGGGAGGAGCGTCCCGGCTGCACGCGAGTGTCTCGCCGCGATCCTTGCTTCGTATCCTTCGACATCGCCAGCCCAACGTACCAATGGCCGACGCGTTGCCGGCAAGGTCTTTCGGCCCGTCAAGGCAGGCCCGGTTGGGCCTTTCGGCCCTATCCATCTCCGGATCCCTGCTCGTACAATCCCGGCCATGCAGCAGCAGCGCGCCCATCGAGGCGCGGCCCTAGGTGTCGCCGTCGGGGGCGTGCTCCTCGGCCACTGGCTGACCTTCCACGTCGTAAGTCCCCATGAACTCGTCCGTGACCGGATGCTCGTCGACACCGGTCACGGCTACCTGCATGTCGCCAACGACCTCGGCCTCATGGCGGTGCTGGCCGCGTTGGTGACGGTGGTGCTCGGCAACCTGATCCGACGCCAAAACCGAACCTCGGTCGGCCGTTGGTTCGCGCGGATCGCCATCGCGGGCGTGGTTGCCTTCACGGCGATGGAGGTCGTGGAGCGCCTGGCGTCGGGGGCCCCCCTTGCCGACCTGCTCCGCCTCGGGCTCCTGCCCGTCGGGATGGCGATCCAGGTACTCCTGGCGGTGGTGAGCGCACTCGCGATCCGATGGCTCCTTCGCGCGGTCGAGAACGTCCAGGGAACGTCCGCCACCGCGATCGCCCCGACGCGGCTCGTCCTCATCGACGACGCCCCTGTCGGTTGGCAGCCGGCCCTTCGGCCCCTGCCCACCGCGGATCCGATCCGGGGACCTCCCGCTGTTCGCTGAGTCGACACTCTGAGCGGCCATCCCGGCCGCATCCAGCGGATCCTAAGGAGCTACCTATGAGCAGTCTCACGCGCGCGCGTGTGTTCGCCGCGATGATGATCGTGGGTGTCCTCATCCTGGCGCCGTCCGCAGCGTCGGCGCACGTCGCAACCACGGACGGACCCCTCGGATTCGAAACCGGGTTCGGAATCGAGCCCGCCTACACCGGTCAGTTGAACAGCGTCGTGTTCATCCTCACCAAGAACGGGAAGCCCGTCCTCGATCTGGGGGAGTCGATCACCGTCACCGTCTCCTTCGGCGATGAGTCCACCGACCCCATGACCCTGGACCCGGCGTTCGCCCAGGAGGGCGGCAACATCGAAGGCAACCCCGGCGAGTACCACGCCTGGTTCGTGCCGACCCAAGCCGGCCCCTACACCTTCCACTTCAGTGGGAGCTACGCAGGCACGAAGGTCGACGACACCCTCACGTCGGGGCCCAAGACCTTCGATGAGGTGCAGGCCATCTCGTCGGCCACGTTCCCGGCGGTCGACGCGCCCTCGAACGAGGAGCTGGCCACCAAGATCGACCAACAGGCGGCCCGCACGGACGACGCGGTCGCGGCCGCACAGGCCACGGCCGCATCGGCCCACGACGCGGCGAGCTCGGCCAAGACGATCGGCCTGTTCGGCATCCTCCTGGGCACCATCGGGGTGATCGCCGCGGCCGTGGCGCTCGTCACCAGGAAGCGGGCCTAGGTTGCTCGCGCACGCGGGAGGCGCTGACGAGACCCTCTCAATCGTCCTGCTCTTCGGCGGCCTGTGGATCGGTTGGGTGGGGTGGTCCCGGCTCAAGGGTCGGGGCTTCCCCCGCCTGCCGACCGGGGGCGCCTGGGGGCTGCTCGCGATCGGGGTGCTCCTCGCCGTGTCCGCCGCCGTGGTGCCACGCATGGTGTTCGGCCCCACCGGTGTGCCCGCAGCCGCATCGCCCGCCGCGAGCCGCCCGGCCTCGATCGCCACGATCCAGATCACGACGCCCACGGACGGCGCATCTGCGCAGGGGGCCTCGATCGACGTCGTCATGCGGCTGCGAGGCGGGACGATCGTCGATGCGGCGAACACTGCCCTCACCGCTGATACCGGCCACGTCCATCTCTCGCTCGATGGGAAACTGGTCTCCATGACCTACGGGCTCGTACAGGAGGTATCGATCGCGGACCTCGAGCCGGGGACGCACGCGCTGGAGGCGGAGTTCGTGGCAGCCGATCACGCCCCGTTCGAGCCGCGCGTCACCTCGACCGTGACGTTCGACGTGCCGTCGTGAAAGCGGCCCGCGCGCTGGGGCTCGCGGTGGGAACCGTCTTCGTCCTGGTGCTCGCGCCCGCGAGCGCGGCCTGGGCGCACGCGGGCATCGAGGCCTCGGACCCCGCCGACGGCGCGCAGCTCGAGGCGGCCCCCCCGCAGGTCACCCTGACGTTCACGGAAACGCCGGACGCTTCCCTGTCCACCATCCAGGTGCTGGACACGAGCGGAGCGAGCCTCGAGGTCGGACCGGTGACGGCCGGCCCCGCCGAACGCCAACTGCAGGCCTCGCTGCCTCCCGACCTCGCCGACGGGTCGTACACGGTCTCCTGGCGCGTGGTTTCCCAAGACGACGGGCACGTCACGCTGGGCACGTTCGCGTTCGGGGTGGGACAGGCGCCGGTGGCGCCGAGTGCCGGTGGCGCGGCCCCGCCCTCGAACCCGGCGCCCACGCCGCTCGGCGTGTTCGCCAAGGTCCTGCTGTACGCGGGCCTCGCCCTCGTGGTGGGAACCGCGGCCACCGGGCTCTGGGCCTTCGGTGGACACGTCCCCGCCCGCAGGACCTTGCTGCCGGTCGCGGGCACGGCGGCCTTCGCCGGTGCCCTGTCGCTGGTGGCGGCTGAACGCGCCACGATCGGCGTGGGGTTGTCCACCCTCGTCCGCTCCTCCACCGGCAGGCCGCTGATCTGGCTCGTGGTTGGCGCGACCGCCACGGCCGCGGGCGCATGGTTCGCCTCGCGCGATCCGTCGCGCACCGCTCTGCTCGTGGCGGGAGTCGCCGCCGCCTTCACGATGTACACCCGCGCGGAAGGCGGCCACGCCGCCACCGGCGGATGGTTCCAGGTGATCCTGCAATGGCTCCACTTCCTCGCCATCGGGGTATGGGTGGGCGGGCTCGTACCCGTCGTGCTGCTGTTGAGGGAGCGGCGCCGGTCCGGCGCGCCCGCGCCGATCCTCGAGGTAGCGCGCTACTCGGCCATGGCCGGCTGGGCGCTCCTGGTGGTCGTGGGTGCGGGGATCGCGCGCTCGGTGAACGAACTCGGGGGCTTCGGGGCGATCACGCGGTTGTTCTCGACGTCCTACGGCACCACGCTCGCGGTGAAGGTGAGCCTGGTGCTGGTCATCGTGGCGCTCGGAGCGGCGAACCGATACCGCTCGATCCCCAGGCTCGCCCAAGGCGACGCACCCCTGCGGCGCCTGATGACGCTCGAGATCGGCGGGGCGGTCGGTGTTTTCGCGCTCACGGGGCTCCTCACCGGCCTCGCGCCGAACCCGCCTGAGCCTCCACCCGCCGCACCGCCCGCCGCGATCTCCGCGTCCGGCGCGGACTTCGCCACGACCATGCGCGTTCGGCTGAGGGCGACCCCGGGGATCCCGGGCCAGAACGCCTTCCGGGTGAGCGTCGTGGACTACGACTCCGGAGCTCCCCTGCCCGCAGGCGCCGTGACCCTTGGGTTCGCGGCCACCGGCCGCCCCGAACTCGCCCCCAGCGAGCTGGACCTGGCCGCCGACGGCGACGCCTGGTCGGGCGACGGGACGAACCTGTCCATCGCGGGCGCGTGGGACGTCACGGTGCGGGTTCAGCGGGGCGCGCGCACGACCGAGGTCCCCCTCACCCTGGTCACGCGCGCGCCACAACAGCAGGTGACCGCATCCTCGCCGATCCCCGGCCAGCCAACCGTGTACACGATCACGCTCGCGGGCGGCGAGCAGCTCCAGGCCTACAACGACCCTGGATCGCCGGGGCCCAACCAGCTGCATCTCACCGCCTTCGACGCGGCCGGACAGGAGCTGCCGCTTGCCGAAGCCACGATCGTGGCCACGCCCGGAGATGGGCCCACGCAGGTGCTGGAGACCCAGCGGTTCGGGCCGGGGCATTTCGTCGCATCCGCGGAGCTGACCGCGGGCCCCTGGCACTTCGACCTCGCCGCCACCGCCAAGGATGGGACCGCGCTCGTCGCGTCCTACGATGAGACGATCGGAGGATCGTGAGGATGAGCAGGGCGAGCGTTATCGCGGGTGCCGTGTGCCTCGCGCTGGGGGCCGCTGCGTGCGGCGGCGGGTCCGGCGCCGCCACGTCGTCGGCTTCCTCGCCTCCGGCTACGGCGACGGCCCGCCCGTCGAGCACCGCCGCACTGACGATCGTCACCCCCAAGATCGGCGCCAGCGTGACGGGCTCCCCTCTCGACGTGAAGGTGAACCTGGAAGGCGCCACCGTGGTCACCACCACGAGCACGGACCTGCAGCCGGACGAGGGGCACCTGCACGTGATCCTGGACGACCAGATCGTCTCGATGACCGCGGAGACCCAGACCACGATCCCCGACGTGGCGCCGGGGCACCACATCTTGAAGGTGGAGTTCGTGGCGAACGACCATGGTCCGTTCTTCCCCAACATCTCGGCGGTGACCTCGTTCGAGGTGACCGCGTGAGCGCAGCGCCCCATGCGCCTGCTCGGGCACGCGACCGTTCCCTCGCGGCCGTGGCCGTGCGTTTGAGCGTGGTGGCGGCGGGCACCGGCCTGCTGCTCATGCGAACGCAGCTCGCGACGGTGCCCGATGCGCGGCGGGTGGACCTGCTCGCGCTGCTGTACGGGGTCATGCTCGCGGCCGCGCTCGCCGTGCCCGTGCGGGCAGGTCGCCCGCGTGCACGGCCGGCGACGGTGCTCGCGGTAGGGCTCGGCGCGATCGGCCTGGCCGCCGCCGTGTCCGGCAGACCCGCAGCGGTGCCTTTCGGGAGCTGGGTGTTGCCGCTCGCGCTCCTGGCCGCGGTGGCGGAGGAGGCGCTCTTCCGCCGCGCAGCCTACGGCCTCCTCGAACCGCTGGGAGCGGCGGCGGCCGTGGTGCTCACGGCCCTGCTCTTCGCCGGGATCCACCTCCCCCTCTATGGGGTCTCGGCGTTCCCCGTGGACCTCGGCGCCGGTCTCCTGTTCGGCTGGCAACGGTACGCTTCGGGCACCTGGTCCATCCCCGCCGGCACCCATGCCGCGGCCAACTTCCTGGCGGTGACCTTGCGATGAGACGACTGATCGGCCTCGCGATGACCCTCGTGGTGGTGGGCGCCGGCTGCACCGGCGCGCGCACGCCGGCCGAAGATCTCGTGGTTGGCGCCGTCTACCCGCTCGCCGGATCCCAGGGGCCGGGTGGCATCGACGAACACAACGGCGTGCTCGTCGCCGCGGACCTCGCGAACGCAGACGGCGGCGTCGACGGCCGCTCGATCGTGATCCGATCGGTGGATACGGAGGGTCCCGATGCGGCGCCGGGGGCAATCGCGGCGCTCGACGGCGACGGCGTGAACCTTGTGCTCGGCAGCTACGGCAGCACGATCTCCGCCCCCGCATCCTCGGCAGCGGCGGAGCGCGGGATGTTGTTCTGGGAGACCGGCGCCGTGGGGATGCTGCCGCCGGCGTCGGATGCCGGTGGACTCACGTTCCGCGTGCCGCCCACGGGCGAGGTGTTGGGTCGCGCGGCCATCACGTTCATCGCCGAGCACGTGGCGCCGTCGTTGCATCGCGACGTGGGGCACCTGCGCTACGCGGTGAGTTACGTGCACGATGCCTACGGCGACTCGGTGGCGGCCGGTGCGCGGTCGGAGCTGCGCCGGCGCGGTCTCACCGACGTGGGGAACTTTCCCTACGACTTCCGCACCGTGGATATGGCGTCGTTCGTGAAGCGCGTGGCTACGGCGCGACCCGACGTCCTGTTCGTCTCTGCCTACCTCGATGACGCCATCGCGCTGCGGCGCCAACTCGTCGCCCAGCACGTGCCGCTCCTCGCCAACATCGGCACATCATCGAGTTACTGCATGCCCGCGTTCGGCGCCACCCTCGGCCGGGACGCGGTCGGTGTGTACGCCTCCGACAAGCCCTCCGCGTCCTCGATCGACCCGAAGGGTCTGCGTCCGGATGGTCGCGCGCTGCTGGAGCGGGCTAACGCTGCCTATCGCGCACGCTTCGGCGCGGACATGAGCCCGGCGGCGCTCGCCGGCTTCTCGGGCGCGTGGGCGTTGTTCACCGACGTGCTCCCCGACGCGAGCTCAATGGCGCCCGCCGACGTGGCCGAGGCCGCACGGGCTGTTGACCTGCCACGCGGGAGCCTGCCCAACGGCAGCGGGCTGCGGTTCGGGGCCCTCGGGACCGCCTCCGCAGGCGACAACGTGGCGGCAGCGAGTGTGATCTGGGAGTGGGTCAGCCCCGGACACGCGGCCGTCATCTGGCCGCCGGCCTTCGCCACCGAGCCGATCGACCCGAGCGGGTCGGACGCGTGGTGAGACGGCGCGCCGGCCTCCTCCTCGGCATGGCCGTCGTCGCCGCCTACGTGGGCCTCGCCGCGTGGTCCGGATCGATCTCCCCTCTCGCTCGCGGGCCGCTCCTGGACGGGATCGGCCCTGTGCAGGCCTATCGATGGGTGAGTCCTCCGCCCGAACTCGCGTCCACCAACGTCGAGCCGAGCAGCCTCACCAAGAAACTGCCCCTCACGCCGAACGGGAACCGGGGCGCATCGCTCGTGAGCTCGGACAGCCAGATCACCGTGGTGCTTCCCACCGGCGCCATCGGGGCGCGCGCGGGCGACTCGGCCGTTCGGATCGACCTGACGCCCGGGGACCCGGCGAAGCTCGCCCCGCTCGGCGGCGGGCTCGACGCGTTCGGGAACTCGTACCGGATCGAGGCCACCTACCTCCCGTCGGGAACGGAGGTGCGCGGCCTGGGCGCACAGATCGACGTGATCCTCGTGTATCCGGTCACCACCACCCTGCACAGCACCAGTCACGAGCTGCTCGCTTCCACGACGGGGGAGCGGTGGAAGCCGCTGAACTCGAACGATGCCATCACGGCGCAGCAGGTCGAGGCGTTGACGTCCGAGCTGGGTTACGTGGTCGTGGGCGGCGTCGTCTCTCCCCTCCCCATCACGAACTCACCGAGCGCCTCCGGCGGTGGGGCGGGCAACGCGGTGGCGATCGGCCTGCTGGCGGGGGCGGGTGTTTGCCTGCTCGTGGGGATCGGACTCGTGCTGCGCGGCCGCGGCCGCTAGGCGCCGCTCAACCGCAGGCGGCGACCAGCAGCGGGTAGGGATTCACGGCATCCTCGACGATCGAATAGCCGTACGCGCTCACGGGCCACGACGACGGCATCACGTTGGGATGGAACTCGAAGTGATCGTGCGGGGTCCCGACGGCATCCCCGGTATCCCCCACGAGCCCGATCACGTCTCCGGCGCGTACCGGACCGTTGGACTTCGACGTGAACTCCTGCAGGTGGGCGTTGTACACCGTCCCGAACTTCCCGGTCACGAACACCACGTTCCCGCCGAGCGAGTTGTAGTCCGAGTGGGCGTATCCGTCGAACGGCGCCACGATCAAGGTGCCGTAGGGCGACAGGATGTCCACGCCCTTGTGCAGGTGGTAGCCGCCGGCGTACCGCGGGGCACCGAACCCGTCTCCGAAGCTCCGTGGCCCGTCTACGGGGCAACGCTCCAGGACGCCCTCGTAGCCCGAGGGCAGCGGGACGGAGGTATGCCCGCCGCCGTAGCCCTGGCTCGACGCAGCCCGTAAGGCGGCCTGGTAAGCCTTCGAGACTTTCTTCGCATACCCCTGGGCGGCCGCGAGGTCCCGTTGGATCCCCGCGACCAGGTCCTGCTGCTGTTGGAAGTTCGCGAGGATCGCTTCACGCGCGGCACGGGTCTGCTCCACCAGTGTCTTCTCCCGGTTCTGCAAGAGCTCGAGCTGCGAGGTCTGAGCGCTCAGGCGATTGCGGGTGTTCTGCACGGTGGACGCGAGGTCCGCATCGCTCTGGGCCACCGCGTCCACGTACTCGAGCCGATCCGAGAGCTCGCTGAGCGACGAGGACCCCACCACGAAGGAGAAGTCCTGGCCGGGACCGCCCATGAACGCCTCCACGGCGCGGTCATTGAGCCGCGTCACGGTGTCGTGGTACAGCACCTTCGCCGCCTCCGCCTCCCTGCGCGTCACCAGGAGCTGGGAGGTCGTCTCCTCGAGCTTGCCCTCGGCGGCGTCGACCAGGTCGGTCTGCACGATGAGGTTCTGTTGGAGCTCGGTCAGCTGCGCGCGCGCGTCGGCGACCCGCGCGAGGTAGGCCTTCACCTTCGCCTCGGCGTCGTGGACGTCCTGCTTGCTCGTGGCGCCGGCCGCGATGGGCACCACGGAAACGACCGCCAGGCACAGGGCGACGGCGAGGAAGCGGGACGCGATGGATGAACGCGTGTTCGAGCTCGTCATGGGGAAGTTCCTAACCCTACCCGTCCGGAAGGCGCTCTTGGCAACCATCCTCGGAACCGCCGGGACCGCTCTTGAGTCCCAGGGGCCTATCGCTGCAGCTCAGCGGCCATCTCGGGCTCGGCGAGCGCCTGATGCCAGCCGTGATCTTGCAACAAGCGCCGGGCCTCCTCGGCCGCCTCGGGGCCCCCGACCTCGCCGTCGCCGAACAGGCGTGCCGTCCACCACACCTGGGCCGCGCGGGCGTTCGCGACCCCGTTGGGAGAGCGTTCCACCTGGAGGGCTTCCAGCGAACGGCGGCGCGCCGTGTCGGGATCTCCTTCCGCGAGCGCCGTGACCGCCTCGGCGATCAGCAGGGCGGTGGTGGAGCCCGGTTCCCCGGCGGCGAGGCGGGCGGCTGGGTCGCCGAGGATCTGGCGGGCCGAAGCCGGGTCGCCGCGCTGGGAGAGGATCCTGGCGAGCTCGGCCGAGGTCCAGGTGACGAGCGCTCGCTCATTCAGGTCGCGGCACAGCAGGAACGCCTCGCGCAGGTCCCGTTCGGCCTCTTCCATGCGCCCGCTGAGACGGTGGATCACCCCTCGATCGCTGAGGGCGCCGGCGAGCTCCCACCGCGCTCCCAGTTCGCGCAGGGTCCCGACGGCGGCGTCAGCGTGATCTTGGGCTTCCTCCAGGCGCATCAGGCGCCGCAGGGACGCCGCCACGGTCTCGTGCGCCACGGCGGAGGTGAAGGCCTGGCCACCCTCCTGCCCCACCGCCAGGGCCTCGAGGCCCACGGCGAGCGCCTCTTCCTCGTCGCCGGCCGGCGAGATCACGTTGGCGATGCCCACCAGCGCACGCGACTCGGCCCAGGCGTCTCTGCGTTCGTCGGACCGCGCCACGGCGAGCGCTTCGCGGAACATCGCCTCGGCTCGCGCGAGGTCGTTCTGCCAGAGCGGGGCCCAGCCGGCCATCAAGAGCGTGCGAGACAGCGAGTACGGATCCCGGATACGCCGCGCGGCCTCCAGGGCGCGTTCGAAGAGCTGCTCCGCGACGGCTGCGTCGCCGCGGATCGTGAGCATGATGTCGGCGAGGAACCGCGAGGCATGCGCACACACACGGTCGCTCCGATCGCCACCCACGGCGAGCGCCTGGTGGAACGAGGCCTCTGCGGGGTCGAACTCGCCGAGCCAGTAGCGAGATTCGCCCAGGCGGGAGAGGACCCACGCCTCCCGTTCGGTCCATCCTTCAGGCGGTCCGCTGAGGGCGAGGGCGCGCTCGTAGAGATCCGCGGCCGAGCGCGACTCGATCCTTCGGCGAGCGAGGTCGCCCGCGTGGGCGAGGGCCTGGGCGGCACGCTCGGCGAGGGTTCGATCGCGGGGATCGAGGTCCAGGGCAGCGCGCGCAGCCTGCTCCAGATGGAACGCCACCGTCCGTGGGAACCGGTCCTCGTTCTCGTCCTCCGAGAGCTTGTTCGCCACGCGAAGGTGCAGGCGCTGTCGCTCCCGCTTGGCGAGGGAGTCATACGCCACGTCGCGAAGCACGTCGCTGCCGAACCGCCACACCGTAGGTCGGTCCTCGTCGCGCACGAGCAGCTCCTCGGCCTCGGCCTCCGCGAGGAGCTCCTTGCGGGGATCCGACAGGAGCGAGAGCTCCTCCAGGTCGAAGCGGCCGCGCGGGAAGACGCTGGCGCGACGCACCAGCTCGCGCGCCTGCGGCGTGAGCTGATCGATCCGGGCGGCGATCACGGCCTGCACCGTGGCGGGGAGCATGCGCCCGGTCGGCGCCGGCCCCCAGGCGCCGTCGGGCAGACGGCGCTCCTCGCGGCGCAGCATCCCCGTGATCTCCACGATGAAGTACGGGTTCCCCCCGGCGTGCTGTGCCACCCGCTCCGCCTCGTCGGCACCCAGGTCCCCCGCGAGCGCGGCCAGTTCCGCCGCGTGGGCCGAGGAGAGCGGCTCGACCCACAGCGTGACGGCGTCGGCAAGGCCGCCCGCCCAGTTCGGCCGCTGCTCCAGGAACTCCCAACGCGCCTCACACAGGATCATCAGCGGGACCTTGCGAGCCTCCTTGGCGAGCTGCTCGATCAGGTCGAGCAGCAATGGGTCGGCCTCGTGCAGGTCCTCGAACACGAGGACGAGGGGGCCTTCGGAGGCGAGCCCCATGAGCATCGCGAGCACGCCGCGCCGCACCTCCGCCGCGTGATAGCGATTGTCTTCGCTGCCCTCGTCGCCGAGCCCGAGGGTGAAACCGAGCCGGCGCACCACGAGGTCGACCTCGTCGGGTGCCACCCAGCGCGCCACGGTTTCGCGCAGCCGCTGCAGGATCCGCTCCGACGGCGCGTCACGTTCCTCGCCGATCTCCCGGTACACCATCTGGGCGAGCGGCCAGAACGTCACCTGCTCCTCGAAGGGGCTCGAGCGACCGGAGAGGATCTTCACGTCCTCGGGCAGGGTGCCGAGGAACTCCTCCACCACCCGCGTCTTGCCGATCCCCGGCTCCCCCAGCAACGTCACGAGGTGGGCGCGACCGCGCTCCTGCACGCGCGCGAAGGTATCGGCGAGCAGCGCCATCTCGCGGAGCCGGTTGACCAGGGGGAGGGAACTGCGGCGCCCGCTCATGGCGAGCCCCGTCACCGGCCACCCGAGCAACGCCTCGTCGAACCCTTTCGCCTCGATCCTTCGGACCGGACCGAAGGTCACGGAACCAGCGGTGAGCTGATGGGTGGTCTCGCCCACGAGGAGTTCGCCGGGCTCGGCTGCCTGCTGCAATCGGGCACCGAGGTTCACCTCGGCCCCGATCACCAGGTTGCGGTCCGTGGGCGTTCCCACCGCGACCGGCCCGGTGTTCACGCCGATCCGCACCCGCAGGGGCACCGGGAGGTCGAGCCCCGCCGCGAGTTGGGACGTGCGTTCCAACACGGCGAGCGCGGAGCGGATCCCCCGCACGGCATCGTCGCCGTGCAGCGTGGGCACGCCGAACACCCCGAGCACGGCGTCGCCGATGAACCCCTCAGCACGTCCGCCCAGCGCGCCGATCTCCCCTGAGACCATGCCGTGGAAGGCGGCGAGCACATCGCGGAAGCGTTCCGGGTCCAGGCGGGCCGCCAGTTCGGTGGAACCGGCGAGGTCCACGAAGACGACCGTGACCACGCGTCGCTCGGACGCCGCGGGCACGGACACGGGCGCGCCACAGTTCGGGCAGAAGCGGGCGCCCGCGGGCAACGGCTCTGCGCAACGGGGACATCCGGTGGCGGTCATCGACCCAGCATAGGTGGCGCCCGTGACGGAACGGTTGCCTCAGGCGCTCAGGTACTCGATCAGCTGCAAAGCGTTGCCGTCGGGATCGCGGAACGTCGCGAAGCGAGCGAACCCCGGGACCTCGCCGTCGGCTTCGTCGAACGCGGCTCCTCGCTCCTGGAGCTGCCAGCGCGCGGCATCGAGGTCCGGTACCCGGAACACCACGGTGGCACCACCGGTTCCGGCGGCCGGGGACTCCGACCCGTGCAGGGCCAGGCGGATCGGACCGGCGGCGAACTCGGCCCACTCGTCGCCCTCGCGACGCAGCAGATCCAGCCCGACCACGTCTCGGTAGAAGGACACTCCAGCCGCGAGATCGGCCACCCACACGTACACGTGATCGATCGGTCCGATCACGGCTGGCCCAGGATCTTCGCCTTCTGCGCCTGGAACTCCTCCTCGGTGAGGACGCCGCGGGAACGCAGGTCGGCCAGGCGCTCCAGCTCGGTGGTGACGTTCGGTGCTGCGGGCGCCGTCGCGTTCGGCGGCGGCGCGGGGGCGGCCGAGGGGCCCGCGGCAGGCTGCGCGGTTCCCATGGCTCGCTGCGCCGACCGCGTCTGATCCTGCTCGCTCTCATGGTAGATCGTGCGCTGTACCTCCTCGGGATGCCGGATGAACCGGAACACGTTACGGCCGGTCTCGCTCGCGGACTGGATCACCAGCGTGCCGGCTCCCACGACCCGTTCGAAGAGGTTCTGCTCGAAGCGGACGTCGTTGATCTTGTCCAGGGGGATCTCCATCGAACGCTTGGTGAGGAACCCCTCACGGTGGATCACGCGGCTGGTGGTCACCACGAACTGCGAGGTGAACCACCATAGGAGGCGCCGAACCGGGTACGCCACCATGAAGACGAGCCAGCCCAGCCAGACGAAGCTCGCGGCCCCGCCGTCGAGCGGGCCGAGCGAGAGCCACATGGCGAGGATCGTCGCTCCGATGCCCACGAGCACTGGGACCGCGACGCCCACCCAGTGCGGGCGGAGCTCCACGACGATCTCCTCGTTGGGGATCAGGAGCTTGCGAGGGAACGCCATGCGCGAACGGTACCGCCGGCTCGGCGTCGCGGCAACCGATCAGCGCAGGTGCTGGATCTCGCCGAACGCGACGCTCGCGGGGCCCTCCGTCGTGTCCAGGACGAGACCGCCACGTCCGTCGAGCGACCGGGCGCGCCCATGCACGGTGACGCCGTCGTTGCGCACGGCGGAGACCTCACGGCCGAGCGTCGCGCTCACGCCCGACCACAGCGCCACCACGTCCGCCGGGAACCCAGGATCGGCGGGACGGTAGGCGGCCCGCATCCCGACGAGGAACCGACCCAGCAGCGCGATCGGGTCCACTTCGTCTCCCAATCCGGCGGCGCCGTGAACGTGGCGCGGCGGGCGCAGGTTCACGCCCACGCCGATCACCAGGTGCCGGAGCCTGCCGTCGACCACGGCCGATTCCGCCAGCACCCCACCCACCTTCGCGCGATCGATCAGGAGATCATTCGGCCACTTGCAGCGCACCGGAACCCCACCGACCTCGGACGCCGCCGCGGCCATCGCCGCGCCCGCCAGCAGCGGCAGGAGCCCGGCCCGCCCCGGTTCGAGCTCGGGCCGCAGCACCACGCTGAACAACAGGGCGTCGCCCGCGTCGGCATGCCAGGGCCGGCCGGATCGGCCCCGCCCCCGGGTCTGGCGGCCGGCCGCCACGAGGGACCACTCCGGCGCCCCGTCGGCGGCTTCTGCGAGCGCCACCGCGTTCGTGGACCCGGTAATCTCCTCCCAGCGAGCGGGCGCTTCGATCCCCGCAGCAGCCAGGGCGCGCTCGAGATCGTGCGTCGTCGTCATTTGACTCCCCCTCGGAGTCCGGAGAGTATCGCGAGCCACGTGAAGCCGAAGGTCCTGATCGCGAACCGAGGCGAGATCGCGGTGCGGATCATCCGCACCTGTCGCGAACTCGGTATCCCCAGCGTCGCCGTCTACTCCGACGCCGACCGCGACGCGCTGCACGTGGAGATGGCCGACCAGTCGTTCCGGATCGGGCCCGCGCAGGCGTCGGCGTCCTACCTGAACATCGAGGCCATCGTGGAGGCTGCGCGGCGCTCCAAGGCCACGATGGTGCACCCGGGCTACGGCTTCCTGTCCGAGCGCGCGCTGTTCGCGGAGGCGGTGGAGACCGCGGGGCTCACGTTCGTCGGCCCCAGTGCGCAGGCCATCGAGACGATGGGCGACAAGTCCGCGGCGCGACGTGCGGCCGATGCGAGCGGCATGCCGATCGTGCCGGGCACCCCGCAACCCGTCGACCTCCGCAGCGCGCGCCGTCAGGCGGAGCGGATCGGGTTCCCGCTGCTGGTGAAGGCGGCGTTCGGTGGGGGCGGCAAGGGCATGCACGTGGTGCGCGACGCCGGCCACCTGGAGGAATCGCTCAAGCGGGCGGCGCGCGAGGCCCAGTCCTACTTCGGGCGCCCCGAGGTCTTCCTCGAGCGATACGTCGACCGCGCCCACCACGTCGAGGCGCAGGTGCTCGCCGACCACCACGGCAACGTGGTGTTTCTGGGCGAGCGGGACTGTTCCGTGCAGCGGCGGCACCAGAAGTTGATCGAGGAGACGCCGTCCCCCGTGATGAACGACGCTCTGCGGGAGCGGTTCCGCGAGGCCGCCATCGAGCTCGCTCGGTCCTCCGGCTACCGCAACGCGGGCACGGTCGAGTGCATCGTGGACGAGGACGGCTCGTTCTACTTCCTGGAGATGAACACCCGTCTGCAGGTGGAGCACACCGTCACGGAGATGGCGACCGGGCTGGACCTCGTGGCCCTGCAGCTCGCGGTGGCCCAGGGCGAGCGGATCGATCACCTGGATCCCCAGCCGCGCGGCCATTCGATCCAGTGCCGGATCAACGCCGAGGACCCCGGCCGCAACTTCCTCCCCGGCCCGGGGCGCATCACACGATTCGACGAGCCGGGCGGGCCGTTCGTGCGCCTGGACAGCGGGGTACGCCGCGGCGACGAGATCCCCGGGGACTACGACTCGATGTTCGCCAAGTTGGTCGTACTCGGGGAAGACCGCGAGCAGGCGCGCAAACGCATGCTGCGCGCGCTGCACGAGTTCCGGGTCGAGGGGATCCCCACGACGATCCCCGTGCATCGCTGGATCCTGGAGTCCAAGACGTTCCGCGCCGGGACCGCCACGACGACCTGGCTCGAACGGGCGCTCGTGGACGCCGAGATGCCTTCGCAGGCCGTCCTACAGCCGGCGCCCGCCGGGAAGCTGACCGCCCGGCCCGCGGATCTGCTCGTGGAGGTGGACGGGCGACGCGTGCCGGTTCGGGTGTTCGACGAACGGCGCGACCAGGCGCCCAAGCCGCCGGTCGCCCACGACGCGCACCACGGGAAGCACGTGCACGGCGAGGTGAAGGCGCCGATGCAGGGCACGATCCTCAAGGTGCTGGTGGAGAAGGGTCAGGCCATCGAGGCCGGGGACGTGATCTGCATCTTGGAGGCGATGAAGATGGAGAACCACATCGCGTCCACACGCGAAGGCGAGGTCTCCGAGCTGCCGATCCGCGCCGGTCAGGTGGTCGAGACCGGGCAGACCCTCGTAGTGATCGACTAGTGCCGGTCCACCCTTGGCCGCCTTCAGCGGTGGAGCGCCAGGAACCCGCGCACGGCCGCGAGGTATCGCTCCGGCTCCTCCACGAACGCCATGTGTCCGCTGCGTTCGAAGACGGTGAGCTCGGCGCCCGCGATCCCGCGTGCCATCGCCTCGGCGGCCTCCACCGAACACGTCCGGTCGCGGCGCCCCGCCAAGACCAGGGTCGGCGCGGCCACCTGGTCCAGCCTTCCCTCCAGCTCGATCCCCCCGAACCCGTTCGAGGCGGAGTGGCGCAGGACGTCGGGCGCGTAGCGTGCGTCGGCGGTCCGCGCGAGGTACTCGGCGATCCTGGGATCGAGCGGATCGGCGAAGTGGAACGGCATCTGGTCCGACAGCAAGGTGGCGACGTCCTCCTGGGTCATCACCGCCGGCTCGCGCGCCCACGAGGCCGCGACCTGCTCACGCAGCGCGACCGGCTCGAACACGTCCAGGTTGTGCTCCACCGTGGGCCCCAGGAACCGCAGCGACGGGACCCCGCTCGACACGATCACCTGCGCTGCCATGCCGGGGTAATCCACCGCGTTCTGCAGGGCCACGAACGCCCCGTAGGAATGCCCCAGCACCGCGTAACGCTCAAGCCGCAAGGACCTAGCGAGCATGATCACGTCCTGGGCGTGTCGCTCGAGGGTCCAGGTGGCGGAGGGGGTGGGCTCGGAGCGCCCGCAGGACCGAGCGTCCACGAACATCAGGCGCAGGTCGTCGGCGAGCGGATCCAGGTAATCGGCGAACTCGTGATGATCGAGGCCGGGCCCGCCGTGCAGCACGAGGACGGGGTACCCATCCCCGCGCTCGCTCACCCACAACGCGGTGTCGTCGATGGGGACGAGCCGACCCTCGTCCGTCACGGACGCCCCCACGCATCCCTCCCGGAGATGCGGAACCCGGCGTCGTGCACCTTGTAGCGGCGATTCACGTTGATCAGCAGCGCCGTAAGCGTCTCGGTGATCCGCGCCATCG
>Ga0315278_10000713_pt1 | contig 28987 bp, 31 predicted proteins | sample YL17G06_0_MG_FD_203880 | JGI IMG/M metagenome (GOLD analysis project Ga0315278, IMG submission 203880) | Sediment microbial communities from Yellowstone Lake, YNP, Wyoming, USA - YL17G06_0 | ecosystem: Environmental > Aquatic > Freshwater > Lake > Sediment | place: USA: Wyoming | collected... | reverse complement strand
TAGAACAAATAAAAAAATATCGGGCGTTTGCGGCGGCCTCGGAACATTCTTTAAAATAGATCCAATTTTTTGGAGATTGATTTTTTTACTGGGAGCAATATTCGCCTGCCCTTTCTTCATTGTAACATATATCGCTTTTTGGATCGTTACACAACAAGAACCATTACCAGAAGTAGAACCAGAAGTAAAAGAAGTTATTCTTTAACATTTTGGAAATTAGCACGCAAGGTAAGATTCGGACTCACGAAAGATTTCTCTACTGATTTTGGAGATCAGCGCCTTTGACCACTCGGCAACTTGCGCGTTTGTACCCCATCCAAGATTTGAACTTGGAGAACTCAGTTTTTGAAACTGATATGTTTACCGATTACATCAATGGGGCTTGTTACTTTTTCAGTAGTTGTACAGAAAAACAAAACTTAAAACTCTAATGTGTAGGCGAAGGAAATCGAATCCTCCCAATAAGTTTGCAAAACTCGTTCGCCAGCCTTGGTACATGCGCCCACAAATAAAGTAGTAGACCGAAAAAAAGCCCTATTCAAAGAATCTGACTTAACTTAGACATCTACTACCTTAGTACACCCAGAGAGAGTCGAACTCTCATGCAATTAAATGCGACGCGGCTTAAACGCGTTGTGTCTTACTCCAAATTTCACCATGGGTGCAGTTGATCTTACTCTTGAACTATTACTTCAAGCCTAAGCGTCGAGAGTTAATCGCTTCACTTCTCAAGTAAGATAGTCCCCTTGACAAGACTCGAACTTGTAAACTTCACATTCTAAGTGTGATGGCTATGCCAATTCGCCTACAAGGGGATATTTTTTAATCCATTTTCTTATTGCATTATCACTAACTCCGTATTTTCTACCTGTTGATGAATATCCAAGAAGTTTTATATCATTCATTAGGATATTGATTTCTGGTCTTTCTATTTTTCTTTGTTTCAAATTATAACACGATGAGCAATAATTACTTCTTTTGTTAATAGATTTTCCACATTGACAAAATTTATATTTTATTTCTTTTTTTACTTTTGGCATTTTTTTTCTATATGTAACGGAATTATCTAATGATTTCTTCATTCGTCTATGGTTTGGAATTAATGAATGACAATTAGGACATAAAATTTCTAAATTTTCTAATTCGTTATTAAATCTATTTCCATCTTTATGATGAAGTTCCAATGATATTTTTTGCCCCATCCATTCACTAAGACCACATTTTTCACATTCATCCTTTTTTATTCCATCCTCAATTAATTTTTTTCTTAATCTAGGAACACTCAATGTTATTTTTTTCATATATTCCATAGCCGATTTTCTACCTTCACCCATTTTTTTACCTTTTAAACCTCTATTACCTTTATAAATAATATTCATTTTTTTTAGAGATTCATCCAATGTTAATGGTTTACATTTTAACAGTCGGCAGATAAGTGCCTTTGGCTCGTTATTATTAATCATTTCTATGATTTCGTTTTTTCTTTCAAGTATGTCTGTTCTCATATTTACTTTTTATATAAATATAACATACTTAGTGGTAAAAGTAAATGGTTCGTGTGATGGTTCGAACATTTATTTTGTACCCTCGACAGAACTCGAATCTGTAAACAACGCGTCCTTGGCGCGTCGGCTATACCATTTCGCCTACAAGGGCATTTGTACTCGGTGCGGGGAACGATCCCGCATACTAAGATTGAAGGTCTTAGGTACTAGCCATTATACGAACCGAGCATTTGCCGAAACCGTGGGATTCGAACCCCTCCTCCTCATAGACAGTGAGATATGCTTGCCATTACACTACGATCTCGAAATATTCCATTATGTCAAAGAACAATAAAAAACCCGACTTTGTGAGGAAGTCGGGTCTTTTCTGTTAAGAAAGGAGTTAAGTGTATGTTGAATATCACCCGACTTTACGCAATATATCCTCATCTGCCCATAATAGGTCTGCGGCCAAGAGGTTGTGTAATATGTCAAGTAATTTTTTCATGTCTTCAATTTTTAATTATGGTACAAATATATGTAATAAATATGAGATATCCAAATGTTTTTCAAAAAATTTTTAAAATATTTTTATTTTTGTAATCAAATCTTTGATTCTTTCTTGTTCTTGTAGAGATTTCTGATTTTTAATGAAGTCAATAATTTCATTTAATCTATGATTAATGGTTTCTTGTATTTCGGCTCTAAGTTTTCCAATTGCGCGGGTTTGTTCTAATCCTGATGTTGATTGTACAATATTATCAAGGAAATCATCAGAATTTGCCATTGATTGAATATTACTAATAATTTTTATATCAAGAGTCCTGGGTATTTCTTTCACAGCCGCAAAAAATTTAACATGCCGATTTACGTGATCTTCCATTTCTTCCTGTACTACTTTTTCCATAACTATTATTTTTTACTTTTTGAGATGGTAACCTTATATGTTTTTCCATTAAGTTCAAAGGTATCTTTGCCTTCTTCTTTGGCTTTCTTAGCTGCTCCCACAAATGCGTTGCCTTCATTTATACTACTAAATCCCTGGCTCATATTCTTATCATATTGCTCGCCATATTCATCCCCATTTGAATCAATGTCGTTCGCATCGGGCCCTTTGTCATCTGATTCTATTGGTTTATAACCCCACATTCCTCTTTCAAGAATTTTTGGAATTCCATGAATTATTTCTTTTAGTCTCTCGTCGATAATTCGACCCATACTTGTGCCCATCTTTTCAGGAGTAATTCCGTATTTAGCCCCACCGACATGATCTATAACTTTTTGTAAAAATTCGGGAGATCCTATTAAAGATTCAAGTACTTTGATGACTTCTTGGGTTACAGTCACTGGAGTATCGAATCCAAGTTCATTTATTTGTTGGCCGCCTTCTTTCATTTCATTCGGTTTAAATCCATAAGCCATATTTGTTGCTCCTTGTTCCACGATCTGGCGGAATCTTTCTTTTTCTTCCTGTAGTGTTTTTTTCATAACCCGTGATTTTTATATAAATATCAATATTTTATGTATTATCCAGTGCTATTGGTAAAAACAATTTCTTTTACTGGTATTTTTTCAGGTGATTCGTATGATTTGGATCTTTGTCGATGTGTGTAAACAAAAAATCCATCTTTATCGGCTCCCATACTTACCCCATCGGCTTTAGGGGTTTTATCCATTAATTCTTTGGGTTTACTTAACCCATGGGCATGCCCTCCTTCTTTATATGTTGATCCAGAGGTAAGATATTTAAGAATTTTCTCTTTCATTTCTTTACCAATAGATTTTGATCGCATTAATGCGTCTTTGGCGTTCTTATAATCAGATTTCATTCCTTCATTTAATGCTTCCGATGGACTACCACTTAATTGACTCAATGATCGTGACCCGCCTTCGACAAAATATGATGCTAAATCTGATGTCCAGTGTACTACATTTAATATCTGATCAATAATAGGAACTTTTTCTTCTGGCGTTCGTGCTTTTCTTAATTGAGATAATAATGTTAATAACCCTAATCTCCTACCGCCAAAATCGCTGAAAGCATAATCACTAATTTTTTCAATATAGTCATAAAACGCATTTTTATCTTCTTCGGTAAAATTATACTCGTCAAAGTCTTCATCGGGATTAACTGTACTATGGCCAGTTAATTCGGTGTTTACATATAGTTTTATTATATTAGTTTGTATGATATCTTCAATCATATGTAAACCCCCTGTGTCTCTTACAACGCCACTATTCATAAAATCTTCCCAAATCTTTTTTAATCTAGCAAACGGAACAACTTCCCACGGTTGGGATGTGACTCCTCTCTCTCGGTCTTCGAGAAATCCATGCAATATATTATTTTTTACTTCATCTAGTTTTTCATATAAATCCCAATCTATATCTTCATCGGATTCATTTAAAAACCGTGCTTTATTTTTGGATAGTCCAGTTTTAAATGATTCGTCAATAATTGACATAATTTGAAAAAATCGTCGTTGTTCTTCTATTAAAGTTTTTTTCATTATATTATATCATCATGTTCTTCTTTTAATGTTAAATAATATACCATTTGATCTGATTCGTCAACATCCAATCCTTCAATAAAATCTAACGTTGGGGTCGCGATGCATTCGTATTCACCAGAAGGTAAAACCATAAGAATATATTGTTGATCAATTGGTTTATCTAATTCCATAAGATCTCCATCTATAAATTTTGGTATATCGCCCCCAGCGAGCTGTTCTGCTTTTCCATGAATATATGAACTGTTATATTTTTGTTTTCCATCGTTAATTAATTCTCCCTTATCAGAAATGTTTGATAGTGGATCTCCTTCGTAGTTATTAACTGTGAATCTCAACGGTATTTTTCCTTCATTACGAAGTTTATTATTATTAGGAAAATCATCTAATTCGTTTTTTTCGGGAGTCGGAACATCCTCATCATTTGACATCCTTATTAGAGTTTGTTTTTCGCCTGGTTTTAAAGATTCCATTCCACCCTTGCTTATCTTATCTAATAAAATATCGAGATATTTTTGATTAAGTTCTGTTAATAAGAGCGACGAATCCATTTGAGACATAATTTCGAAGATTCTTTGCTGAGTTTCTTGTAATGTTTTTTTCATAAAACACCTATATTCACATAAATATATTTTTTTTAATTATTATTGTTTTTGTATTGATATTTTATTTAAATTATCTATATTTATTCGTGATAAAAAATGATATGAATTCAGAAAATTTACAACAATCTATAAACGAATCAGAACCATCAGATCCGTATCCTGCGGCCGAGAAAGACATCTCGTTGCCGACCAATAATCGACTTAATAATTTTATTAATGAAAACTATCCCGAAGCGTCCATCGAAGAATGGCATGATTGGAAATGGCAAATTAAAAACAGTATCACCAAAATTGATCGACTTAATGTTGTTTTGGGCAACAAAAAAAATGATGCTATTATTAATATGCCCAAGAATCACTTACCTTTTAGGATAACTCCTTACTTTGCGTATTTACTCAGTACGCTTTCAGACAATCATCCGTTATATTGGACTATCATTCCCACTGTTAATGAATTGAACTATATCAAAGAAGAAACAGAAGATCCTCTTGATGAAGGAGGCAATTCGCCCGTTCCAAATATTGTTCATAGATATCCAGATAGGGCACTGTTCTTAGTAACAGGATTCTGCTCCGCATATTGTAGATATTGTACCAGGACGCATATGGTATCTCAGAGAACATCAATTAAAGTATCAAATTCAGAATGGGAAGCAGGATTTCAATATATTGAATCTCATCCTGAAATCAGGGATGTGATTGTCTCTGGCGGTGATCCTCTTACTTTAAGGGATGATCAAATAGAATATATATTGCGTAGATTACGTAACATAAAACACGTAGAAATAATTCGTATCGGTACAAAAGTCCCTGTTGTGATGCCAATGCGTATAACTTCTGAGTTGATGAATATTATAAAAAAATATCATCCTGTATATATGAGTATTCATTTTACTCATCCTGATGAACTTAGTGAAGAGGTACAAAAGGCTTGTAATATGATTGCGGATGCCGGCATTCCTATGGGATCTCAGAGTGTATTATTAAAAGGTATTAACGATGATGTGGAAACCTTTAGGAAATTAATGAAAAACCTTCTTTCATTAAGGGTTCGTCCATATTATATTTTTTCTTGTGATCACATTCCTGGCAGTCATCATTTTCAATCCACAATAGACAAAGGTTTGGAAATTATTGATGGCCTCAGAGGTCACACATCTGGATATGCTTGTCCTCAATTTGTGGTTGATACAAGTAAAGGTAAAATATCAATGCTTCCAAATTTTGTTAAATCTGTAGTTGAAACTGAGGTTTATAAAACATATATGTTTCGTAATTATGCTGGCGAAGAATATCAACATATCGAAGTGTTAACATAGATTATAACTTTGGTACGATAGTTGTTTATTTATATTATATAAAAATATATAATATGAAAAAATTATTAACATTAACACTTACATTTCTTTTAACTCTTTCAATATTTGGAAGTTGGAAAGAAAATCGTAAAATAACAGATGAACAAGTTACCGATTGGGTGTTAAGCCAACTTGAAGGTATGGGGTATACAATACTCCCAGAAGTAGTCATACAGGATACTTTAAAACATAATAAACAAAATTTTTCATCTATGTATGAAACTAAAGATAAATCTAATTATGAAAAGTATTGGGAATCAAAAAATGGCGTTGTGGAGCAACAAAAACCAGAACCTAAGCCCGAATTTGACGATTTATATTATCAACCAAGTAAGGATCAAAAAAAAGTAAAATATCATAAAAAATCTGATGTTGATATCATTGTTGATACCCTCGTAAGCATAAATCCTAATATTGAAGTCAATACCTATTATGTAGATAGAGATCCTTTCTATTATAGTTATAGTAGATTTTTTAGGCCATACTTTATATACAACCCTTATTATGGGTATAGTCCATATTACAATTATTTTTACGATGATATGTATTTTGGATGGAACTATAATTATATGTTTGGCTGGGATCCATTTTGGGATTATCGCTTTGGATATCCTTATTATGGTTACGGATATGGATTCGGATTTGGATGGCATAATTCATTTTACTTTGGATGGAATTCATGGAATTGGCATAATCATTACAATCAAGGATACAACCACTATTCATATAATGGCGGAGCATATAACTCACCTAATTATAGCAGAAGAGAATCTCCGTCAACCTATACCCGTCATCAAATAGACAATACAGGTAATAGAAATAGAATAGATCCGCAGCAAAAACGTACAACACGGGGTAATATAAATCAAAAACCGTCATATGGCGAAAATCGTCGAACATATCAACCTTCGTATGAAAATCCTCGTATGAGTACTAGACCGACATTTAATAATTCAAGAACTAATAGCGATAGGTCATATAACAATATACAAAATTCATCTCAAACGAGACGCACAGAAAATATTGGGCAAAGAAATTATACACCATCACAAAGGAATACTTATTCAACTCCATCACAATCTAGAACTTATAATTCGACGCCAAGCAGAAATTATGGCGGAGAATCTAGGCGTTCTGAGAGTTTCAGCGGAGGATCATCTTTTAGGAGTTCCAATAGCAGTAATATGGGAAATTCAAGTGCAAGCGGCGGATCTAGTAGAAGTTCATCTGGATCTTCCAATAATTCGGGTGGCGGGTCAGGAAGAAGATAAATTTGCCTCAAAAATATTTTTATTTATTATATATTTATTAATAAATGAGATATGAGAAGAACATTTAAGTCGGTATTGGGCCATCTTAAATTATATGTGGGACATTATTTTACTATTGTAGCGCTAATTGGATCGTTATGGACTATATTTGTTTTCTATGATAAATGGAAAGATGATAAAATACAAATGCGTAATGAAATCAGTACACTAAAACAACAACAAAAAGACCATAAAAAATTAGATTCAATTTTAATAGATGAACAATATGACCTACAGACGAGATTAGTCACCATTGAATCCAAAACCGATGTTCAAGGTAAAGCCATTAAAGGCGTGAAAACATCTGTTGTGAGATATATCAGTCAAGACGAGGCGTTAACTAGAGAAGATTTTGTTAGATTTATACTAGAAATATACGGAGATTCAAGTATAATACAAATGTATCCGTATCTCTTACCTAAAAATAAAACTAAAAAAATAAAATAACAATGATAATTTTATATATAATGAATATATTCAAACAGATCGGAAATTTCTTTTTATGCTTTCTTAGGGATGACTGCATTTATTCCATAAAAAAACTCCTTGTATATATTTTCACAGGGGTATCGGTTTATCTAATACTTTTTACCGACAAGGATGTTTATATGGTATTATCGTTCATTGCCGTTTTACTGGGAATTCGGGCATTTGAAAAATTAAAACTTCAAAAGCCTAACGATGAGTTATTAGGTAAAAAGAAAATTCTTAATGATTAGTCACCTTGTAGATAATGGTATAATTTAAGCGCCCTGTCGCAAGTTTCATATTCTTCTGTACTTTCAAAAAATGGAATAATAACATCCATTAATAATTCAGATGTATTTTTACTAATACTAAAATTACTATTAAATGGACTATCATCAATTGTCGCTAAAACGGTTAAAGTTATATCATCAAGTGATGGATCTTTTATTGTTTCATATAGATCGATCATTTTTCTATATATAATTTCTTTTGATTCATTAAAAAACGTATCGAAGTCGTCATATTCTTTTTCAATAACTAAGAGAGGTCCTTCATATATGTCAGGAATATAATCGTTTTGTACTTCATACGTTATACCCATATTGCTAATAAATTCTTTCCATTTATCACTTGGAAAACTCATAAAAACATCATCATCATCGTCATCATAATAATCATTCATTTTAATATTGTTTTAGTTATAATAATTTAAATTCTCTTTTATATTTAATCTTTTTTATTAAAATCCCAAATTACGATATAACATCCTTTTTGTGTTTTGATTACTTCCGAACTATTTGGAAATTCATCAAAAAAGTGTTTTGTATAATACCACACATATTCGTTTTTTAATTCCTGGCCAAACGATCTACAAATAAATCTATTACAATGATTTTTCACATTATCTATAAGAGATAATCCATGCTCAAAACCTAAAACGCCATCTCCTATAATGGTATCGTAAAATCCGTCAATATTGTTCCAGTTTCCCTTTTTAGCAAAATCAGTTGGAAATAAATCAAGTCCTTCATCCGCAATTTCTCTTAATTTACTCGTTTCGCCAAGTAAAAGAACTTTACCTTTTATATGTTTTTTATAAATGCTCAATTCATAATCATTTGGGCTTCTTGGCGGAGTTAAAGTGTTCCAATATTCAGGATCATAATAAATTATTTGCTCTTTTTTCATTGTAATACATGTTCCACAATGACCACACGGTATCCAATTATTTTTATATATAGGATTATTATTATATTTCGGAGTTCTACACGACCATGTTTTTGTTCTTAATTCTTCTGGCAGCATATCCCATATTTCTTTTTTTGTCATATCTATAACTGGATATATTCTTTCAATTTTTCTATTATACCCTTCAAGTATTATGTCCAATATTTTATTTGACCTTTCATAATCTGGAGTTATAGAGTGGGTCGACATATCTGTTTTATTTTTACCAACCGCCCGAAAATCATAATTGAAACGAATGTTTCCTATAATCTCAGCACTAACAAAATTTATGATGTCCACATCCCAAGGAAATGATTGTTTTAAAAACGAAAAACTTACGACATTTTCACTATATAAAAATTCTCTTGAATGCTTTCCAAACCATTCCATGCATGATCTTACTGCCCTGGTTTCTGCCTCATGTCTATTTTCTCTATTTATTATTTTAATAAAGTGCACGTGGATATCATATTTTGCGTATTTTTCGTCATTAAGAAGCAAATATAATGCTCCTGTAGAATCAATTCCACCTGAAAACATACAAAGAATTTTTTTTGTGTTATCGTCCATCATAAAAACTTAATTTTTTAATTAAGTATTAATTCGCCATCTTCATTACATTTGACAAGAACACGATTATGTTGTTTAATCGTTCCTCTTAATATTTCATCGCTTAAAAAATCTTCGCAAAGATTTTGGATAATTCTTTTGACGGGCCTTGCTCCATAATCTTCTTCGGAATTTAATTCAAAAATCTTATCCGATACTGATTGATCGAATTCAATTATATATTCTTTTTCATTTAATCTACTGACTAAACTAACTATTTCGATTGAAATGATTTTTTTAAGTTGTTCTTCACCTAACGGATTAAACATAATAGAACCATCAAGACGATTTAAAAATTCCGGATTGAAGTGTTTTTTTAATTCCTTTTGTATTATTGAATTTCTGGCTTTAATTTTATCGTCTTTTGATGGCATTGCAAATCCTATTCCATTTCCATATTCCATCACTTTTTGAGATCCAATATTAGATGTCATAATAATAAGCGTGTTGGTGAAATTTATTTTTCTTCCAAATGAATCGGTTAAATGACCTTCATCCATAATCTGAAGCAGAATATTATAAACATCTCTATGGGCTTTCTCAATTTCATCAAACAGAATAACTGCAAATGGATTGTTTTTTACTTTTTCGGTTAGTTGTCCACCCTCGTCATATCCCACATACCCTGGGGGTGATCCGATCAATCGTGAGACATTATGTTTTTCCATATACTCACTCATATCAATTCTTATTACATTGTCTGGCGATCCGAATAGAAGCTCTGACATACATTTTGCAAGAAAAGTTTTTCCTACACCTGTTGATCCTAAAAACATAAATGATCCGATTGGTTTATTGTTTCCTTTAATTCCCACCCGATTTCTTCTGATTGCTCGTGAAATTGTGGAAATCGCCTCATCCTGCCCGATAACTTTGGATCCAAGTTGTTTTTCGAGAGTTAATAGGCTTTCAGTTTCTTGGGTATCGAGTTTGGCAATTGGGACGCCGGTCATATTAGTTACGATATTGTATACATCATCAACATTTATTGGGTCTCTATTATCTTGTTTGTTGGCATTCCAATTTTCTTTTTCATTTTCCAATTTTTTCGTAAGTTTTATCCCCTCATCTCGTAATTTGGCGGCTATTTCGTAATTTTGATTTTTTATTACCTCAAGTTTCTTCTCCTTTATTTCTTCAATTTCGGCTCTTAGTTTTTCTATTGATTCCGGAATTCTCGCTGATATTTTCTTTTCTGAACCTAGTTCATCTAATATATCAATCGCCTTATCGGGAAATTGTCTATCGGTAATGTATTTTGACGCTAGTAAAACAATTGCTTCAATCACATTATCACCATACGTTACTTTATGAAAATCTTCGTATGTGGATTTTAAATTAGCTAGAATTTCAATAGTTTCATTGTATGTTGGCTCTTTTAAAATAATTTTCTGAAATCTTCGTACCAATGCTCCATCTTTTTCAATGTATTTTTTAAAATCATCAAATGTGGTTGATCCGATACATTGTAATTCACCACGGGCCAACGCGGGTTTAAAGATGTTCGAGGCGTCCATAGATCCACTTGCATTTCCAGCTCCGACCATCATATGTAATTCGTCAATGAATATTATCACATCTGGATTACCTTGTAATTCGACTAAGACACCTTTAATTCTTTCTTCAAATTGCCCTCGATATTTTGTTCCCGCGACTAATGAAGTTAAATCAAGAGATACTATTCGTTTGTCCAGTAGATTGCTTGGACATTCACCCTTGCTTATTAATAATGCTAATTTTTCAATTAATGCGGTTTTTCCACACCCTGGTTCGCCAACAATAACAGCATTGTTCTTTTTCTTACGAGATAAAATCTGAGCAATACGCTTAACTTCCTTATCTCTTCCAATAATAGGATCAATTTTACCCTCTTCAGCTAACTTAGTGAGATCTCTCGAAAAATTATCTAGAATTGGAGTTGTTGTATTACCCTTTTTAGGCTTCTGGGCTTGCTTTGGGGGTTCTTCAAAATAATCTGTAGGTATTGGCATATATTCTTTCTTTAATTAATAATTACTTGTTGTTTGTATTTGTCTGTACTCTCTTTATCAGAATACCAAATAACCATGTTAAACATACAGATTGCCACCAACCTAATTTACCTGCAATTACGCCCGAAGCGACTAAACCTGGGAATGCTGCTGGTATTACTACTGGCCATATCCAAAATACGATTGTTCCACCAAATAACGCAAGAAGAGCCAAAATAACTATAGCTCCTAATCCAATGATAAGACTCTCAATAAATTTTTCCATAATTTTAAAATTTTAAATTGTTTATTTTATTTATGGTACAAATATAGAACAAATTTTCGAGAAATCCAAATATAAATGAAAATAGACAATATGTCAGTAAAAATAATTTGGTAAAGTATTTGTATAATATACTATATAATAAACTAATTAAATTTATACAACCATGACATTAATTAAACTATGGAAAGATCCGTTCTTTTCGGATATGATCGATTTATTCAATGAGACTCCGAGTTTCATAGATAAAAGTTTCAGGAGAAGTAACATTATTACTAATGAAGACGACTATCGTATTCAGATAGCTGTTCCTGGAGCTTCAAAGGAAAACATTAAGATTAATGTTGATGACTCTATCATTAACATTTCTCACACGAAAAAAGAAACAGATGATAAAACATTTTTCTTTACTACTTCCTTTGAAAAAGAATATCGATTACCTGATGACGCCGAGGATAAAGAGATCGAAAGCAAGATGGAAAATGGAATTCTGGAAGTTATTATTCCAAGATCCAAGAAAAAAATCAATCAACGATTTATCGAAATTAAGTAATTAAATGAAACTCCCGAAGATATCGGGAGTTTTTTTTTGCTTCCTTTATATTTATATTATAAAATATATGGATAAAGAGGGAGAGAAGAAAGTGTCAGATGTTACTATACGACACTGGAAAAAGAAATTTGATAAGGCAGTATCTATATTATTACAAAACGGAATTAAATCTGAAAGCCTAATAGATATAATTAAAATAGAAGAGAATGAAAAAAATAATAAAAATCAATGAATCTCAACTTAATAATTTAATTGATAAAATTATTAATGAAGATGAAAATGTTTCCCGAGCATATGTCGAGCATTGGCAACATAAGTTTGAAAAATCCACAGAAGTTTTACTAAAAATAGGATACACAACTGATGACTTAGAAAGAAAAATCGAGTCAATCGCCAATAATACACATAATCAATATGCAATCAATGAAAATTTTAGAATTAACGGACATGAGTTTAATCCGTTAAAAATAGATAATGAAACTATTTATGTTGGCAAGGATGGAATTCTAGGGGAAAATCGCGTTTTTATCCCCTGGCACGCTATTCAAAAATTATTAAAAAGATATAAATCATAAAACAATAAATAAGAATTAAATATGAAAAGAAAAGTAAGAATTACCGAAACCCAACTTAATACTATTATTAAGAAGGCGCTTAAAGAACAAGAAGAAGACCAATTTATGACGGGTGTTGACCAAGAAAAAATGGCTGGTGGACCTGAAGACGAAGCGGGCGAAGAAGGCGGCGAACCTGATTATGCGGCATTTATGAGCGCAGCTCAAGAATTAATGGGACAAGGAATTACAATCGGCAACTTAGTTGACAAACTTTGCGAGGCTAATGAGACCGAACCAGAACCCGAGCCAGAAGCTGAGCCAGAGCAAGATACTGAGACTGAGCCAGAAATTCCGTCATCACCAATGGCAGAATCAAGAAGACGATAGTTTAATTTTTTTAGTAATGAAAAATGAATCATATCTATTAGATTTGGTAAAAAAACGCATTCAAGAACAATCGGATTTGAATGAGCGTGGTCGTAAGGGTTTGTGGAAATCTGAATGGAACGAAGGAGATCAAATGCTTGCGATGTATAATTCCTTATACGGAATCGAAGATTTAGGTATGGGAAATAAACAAGAAATTGCCGAAAACATTATCGGATCTAGTCTTGCATCTTTTAATCAACAATCATCAAATTTTGATTTTTTATCTGGAAAAGGCGGTTTAGATAGACCGCATTCTTTACAATCCCCAGTATGGGAGAAATATAAAGATCTTTCTAAAACCGAATTCAAAAGATTGTGTTTAGAAATAATACAAAAAAGATTAGAAAATCCTGAAGAAGCCGCGGTAAATAAGAAATTGGGTCAAGAAATAGGATCTAAAAGGGATGAGATCACAAAAGCAAGACGAGAAGCGCTTATAAAAGCAGGGGTTAATCCTGATAAACAAACAATGATTGGCACTAGGCCTAAAGATCTACCAGTTGAAGATGAACCAGAAAAACCAACTGAAAAGGAACAAATACAAAATTTCCTTAGATCAATTCAGGATCGTTTAAAAAATATAAACACAAAAGAAGATGCGATTATATTATCCAATCAACTCGAATTTGTAATAGAATATATTGATAATGAATTAACTGATAAAAATATGGTGGCAGAAATTACAAATATTATTAAAAATAAAAATATTATAACTGAATCTAAAGTAGTCAAAGAGTTTAAAAGAATTACCGAGATAATGAAAAATTTATAAAATGAAGAAAGTAATTAAAATTAACGAATCTCAACTTCATAACATTATTAAGGAACGTATTGATTGGACTGGAAAATGGATACCAGATAAAGAATCGCCATTTGATAAAGCTAAGGAATATTCACTAAAAAAAGATTTGGTCAAAGAACTATTAGAGATAATAAAAAAATATCGAGATTCTCTTAAAGATGAGGTAATTGAAGATGCGATGGATTATGTAATTAAGAAACATCTTATAAAATGAAGAAAGTAGTTAAAATTAACGAATCCCAACTTTATAACATTATTGATAACATTATTAAGGAACAATCATTTTTATTAAATGAAGATACTGTCCTTTTTAGAAAAATGACGCTCAAAACTAAATTTAGTTTTGGTAAATATAGAGGGCATACGGTTGAAGATGTAATACGTCTTGATCATACAGCATATTTACGAGGTATATATTACGACATTGAGGGAATAACGTTTACAGATGACATTTTGGAAAGAATAGGGGTGTTCGGTGATAATTATGATTATAGAATTAAGAAACCTGGAAAAAATTCTAAATTTGGCAAGAAGGTAAATAATGAAAAAATAAACCGAACAGGATCAGGTAACCAGAAAAGGATCAAAGATATGAAGAGAAAAATATATACTCAATATGATAATTTTGATAAAAAATCATACAGTAAGGGAAATCTTCAGCGTTGGAATCATGGAAATTAATAATAAAAGCCTCAGATCAAAAATCTGAGGTTTCTTTTTTCGTTTAATTTTCGTATATTATACTAAAAATTAATATTATGGGAATTATTTCGGAACAAATCTCAGGACATACAATTAGTGTCATCATTAATTCGTCCAATTTAAAACATGCGTCTTATGATACATCAACTAGGGTGTTAACTACTACTTTCAATAATGAAAGTATTTATGAGTATTATGAAGTTCCTTGGGAAATCTTTACAAAATTCAGAATGACAGATTCACAAGGTAAATTTTTTAATGCAAATATAACTAAAAATTATAAATATAAAAAGATTAAATGATTGGTAGATCCTTAGTTGACGAGTTATCTGAAGATAAAGAACAAGATGAAAAGATAATAAAATCTTTCTACGCTAAGGATTCGTTATCTCAAGATATATTTCGAGGAACTAAGATGATCGAATCTGTTAGAGATAAATTAATATCCGTTTCCGATAATTTTATTGATTTTCTGGGGGTGGATTTTTTTGTATATGATGTCGTCTTAACTGGATCACTGGCAAATTATAATTGGTCTGAATTCTCAGATATTGATTTACACGTTATTATAGATTACGAAGAAAGCGGTCATAAGCAAGATTTACTTAAAGAATTTTTTAATGCTAAACGAGCTGTTTGGAATATCGCCCATGATATTAAAATAAAAAATTATGAAGTTGAACTATATGTTCAGGATATAAAAGAAAAACACATATCGAGTGGGGTATATTCTATATTGAATGACAAATGGATTATTGAACCACAAAAAGAGAAAAAGGAAATTGATGATAGGAAAATTTTGGAGAAAGGTGAGGAATATGCTAAGATAATTGACGAACTTATTAAGAAAAAGGAAAAAGACGATGATGTGAAAAATGAAGTTGAAGATGTGAAAAAGAAAATAAAACGATTCAGGCAAACTGGATTAGAAGACGGGGGAGAATATTCATACGAAAATTTAACATTTAAATTACTTAGAAGAAACGGATATATAGAAAAGTTAATTAATCTCAAAAAAGAATTAACAGATAAACAATTATCCGTAAATGAAAAAAAAAAGTTAAATGAAAATGTTGAATTTAATTATAAAGATATTTTGAGATTTGAAAAAGAAGCGGTAAAATTCTATGGAACTTCAGATTCATTTAATCGAGCAGTGGGATTTATATCCCCAAATGGTTATTTATTAGATTTTGGCGAAGGATCTGGACAACGTGGTATGGATCATCGAAATATCGGATATATATTTGATTTACTTCCTGATATTGATATTGGCGAATATGGTGGTGATAAATGGAAAAATGGAGTATCGTGGGGATTATACGCTGCGATGGATATGGGATTTATTAGATATCTTCCAGAATCCCGTGGTATTGATATGCATGAAATGCCGACACAAGAACAATTTGAAAGGATACGCCAGCTGATTCAACTATATAATGGGAAGATGATTGTTGAAATGAATAAAGATGCTTATGTTGAATATGAACCTGATACTCCTGAAGATTATATAATTGACGGAATTAAAACATATTATAGAGAAGGAATTAAACCAAAAATATATAGCGATGTTGAGGATGAAGAATTTTTTTAAAATAAAATTACAATCATAAAATGTCTATGAGATAACGATAAACAATATTTTTCAAGTTATGGCTGTATTTATATTGCATAAGAATAATTAATATTTAACAATATCAAAATGGGAGAATTAAAACCAATAGGAAGTGAGAAATTAAAAGGGGATGCCAAATTAAAAAGGATTCTCGAACTCACATATTATAACTCGTCAGATAATTCTGAAAAATCATCCGAAGTTATTAAGGAATCAAGTAATGGCGTTTATGGAATCGTCAAAGAAAAAGACGGATACTATGTTAAGAGAGGCCTTAATGAAAATTCAATGGATTACATTGGCGGTCTATATATGAAAAATAAAAATAGATTCACATCGTATGGAGAAGCGCTTAAAAAACTTGAGTTCTTAACTGAACAGGAGAATTTACAGGAAGCCACAAAATATGTGTTAAAAAGGCCAGCACCAGCTCCACAAGCGGAAGCGCCAGCACCGATGCCGACGAATGAACCACCTGCGCCAGCAGCCGCTCCAGATCCAACAGCTATGGATGTACCAGATAACGGAACACCACCAGCTACGGGAGATGATTTAGGCGGAGAAGACCCAAATGCTAATCCTGAAGATTATTTAAAAATTATTCAAGCAAAAACTGGTAAACTTACCCAAAAATTAAGCACTTATAAGGACAAATTAAAAAGTGATGATATCAAATATGTGATAAATATGGTTTTGGCCGCTGTTGATCTTAATAAATTGGATGAAACAGATAAAGATGATATTGCTTCTAAATTTGAAAATGATGAAGAATCTGGCGAAGAATCATCAGATATGGGATCCCCCGTACCTGAAGCAGGAGGTGAAGTCGGTGGAATGGGTTCAGGCGAAACTGGCGGAATTGATCCTATAAACTCATTGGAGGAATTAATTAATGAACCGTTTGGTGATGATGATTTTATACCATATGATCCTGATGAAGATGAAGATGAATTATATGACATTGGCCCTGATGATTATAAAGCAACAAAAGCAGCCAAACAAGATATTGAAAAAGATATGGAAGGAATGGATGACGAAGAAGATGACATATTAACCGATCCTCTTCTCGATTCTAGCCTTGAAGATGAGAACGAATTTAATTCTGATTCTGAAAAAGAAGTTGATGAAATGGGATCTGGTGATGATTTGGTGGATCCAAATAATTTTCAGAATGGTGAAACAACACGAGGTGATGATGTTAAAGAACTCGACATCGAAGAACTAACCAATATGGTTAATGGTAGCGTTAAAGAAACATTAAGTAAATATTTTAACTAAACAATGTATCTCATATACATCAACGAACTCGGAAGAGATTATAAGGGACAAAGACAATATGAGTTCATTTTTGGTAAAGAAGTAATATCAGCATATAGCGAAAAGGACGTATTGGAAATAGAAAATGAATGGTTCATAATTCCCTCATCAGGTAGGGCTTTTCCTCCTCAACTTGGGGCAATAGATTTAGTTGGGTTGTTAAAAAACTCAGATTTGGAATTGGAACTTGTTCAGAACTCCGATTATTTCGGAATGATTGACGCTGTTGACGATGTTGTAGCGTTGGGATGGGAAAAATACGATATGGAAAAAAGTGAAAAAACAAATAGAATTTGTTTTCATTTTGGAGAACCAGTAGAAAGTGTTACGGAGAAGTTAATGACCAAAGGGCTTAGATTAATAAATGACGAAATAAAATACAAACTTCCATGAAAAGAAAAGATATAATTAAAAAACTAGTGAAAGAAGGATTAACCGAAAAAACATTAGTTAATATGAACGATAAACAACTTAAAATATTGTCCGAAAGAATTTTTTCAGAACAATATTCCTCTACAACAATAGCTGCTACAGTGCCTACTACCAATTCGCCATCCATTCTTAATATACCAAAAACAGATCAAGTTGGCATAAATTCAGCGAAACAACAAAAGAAAACTTTTGCAACATATGAAGGCGAAGTAAAAGAAATGGAAGACCCTAAATTAGGGGCAGAAAAGAAAGAATATAGTGAAAAAGAAATTGTTATTAAAAGATCTAATGCCAAAATTAAATCAGCTATTAAAGATGGTAAAGAATATGATGATTATACAAGAGCAATCAAAAAAGTAAATAATGGTAAACTTCCTGAAAGCACTCAAAAAATAATTGACACAAAAAAACTTAATGAATGGGTTAATAAAGCAGTAGAAAAAAATATTCACCCATTTACATCGAAAGGTGAAATTATGGAATTGATTAATACTAAATTGACTGAACAAGTTAAACCATGGGAAGACGATGATGTTGATCTTATGGACGCTGGCCAAGGAGCTCCAATGCCAAAAGAAACGGAAGTTGAACCTGATGTTATACCAGGAAGACCGAGAACCAATCCGGGCGTAGATCCCGATGATCCATTTAGAGATCCACATCCAGGAATTGATCCAGGACCTAAAGCTCGAAAAACAAAACGAATATCCCCCGAAGAAGCCAAAAATAAAATCATTGAGTTATTGAAACAAATAGTATAAAATGTCAAAAAAGCTTGAAGAACAAATAGATTATGGTGATTATCCAGAAAGAATGGATCCTGGCACTGAAAGATCATTGGGTGACCCCGAAAAAAATCTATATGGCGCAAACCCCGCAATGCGCGGCGGAACTCAAGATGTGGAAAGATTAGCATCGGATAGATTTAAAAAAGTTGTTGATAAATTAAGAGGCACAATTAATGTACCTGATCTTACTCCTGAATATGTACGAGAAATGATTATGATGGAATTTACGAGATCAACAATGAGAGCTAAATCAATAGAACTTCGATTCACTGAAGAATTAGAAGAATTAGCTGTTAATGCTGCACTTAAAGCGACTGAAACTCCTGAAGGAAGATATAATATAGATGCCAAATTAACAGGAGACATAAATGGAATTGATCCTGAAAAATTTCAATTTAAACCAAAGCCAAATCCACAATTTGATAAAAAGGGCGGTGAACAAGGCCAAGAAGGCGGCGAAGAAGATAACGAAGAAAGATTTGACGCAAATGTTTTAACAAAGGATGAAAGATTCCAATTAGAAGTACATAAAAGAAATATTATAAATGGCATCATACAAGGAGCGTCTAAAAAGGGTCACTATATTTTTCAAGATCCTGAGATAAAATCAAAATTGGATGAAATGGATCCTAATCTTTATGGGCATTATTTAAAATTAATGGCCATAAATGATTATTTTTATTTTACAATGAATGATCTTATTGATATGATGTCAGAAACTGGCAAAGGTATTGGAGGCAGAGAAGATCTTACGGGTAATGAAGAAGGAGAAGGCGGAGGAGAAGGAGAAGGCGGAGGAGAAGGAGAAGGCGGAGGCGAACTTGAAAAACACGAAGTTAGCGAGCACAATATTAAAGCTCGTGCCGTTTTATTTCCAATATTATGTCATGAAGTAATAAAAGGTATTGAAGAGGCTCTTGGCAAATTCGGATACTCCAACGAACCAGATGTCGCCACAGCTGTGATAGGGCAATCTGATACATTACCGAATGAAACAATGTCGTTAAGAATTGGCCCCGAACTTGTTGATCGTATTAGAAAATATTTACCTAATGAGATGTTTAATGAAGAAAATCACGGAATAAAACCATTTTTTTATAAAATTTTATATGAAATTCCAGCAGTTCCATTTCTTAATCTTATTGGCGATGTGGTTTCTCAGAATGAAGGAGATAATAATAACGCCAAGAACAAGTTTAAAGAAATATTTTCACAGGCTATGGCTATGAAACAAAGATATGATCAGAAACGAAATCCACAAAATGTAGAACCTCAAGAACCAGAAACACAACTTCAAAAACCTGAAATACAGAGAGAACCCGAAAAGCCAGCAGAAAATATAGATAAGAAACTTTCTGAGATGGGAGTTAACGCATTAAACTTTGAATTAAATAATGCAATTGACGCAGGAAATTGGGAATTAGCATCAAAAATTCAAAAAATAATTGAGCGTAAACAAGGACTTCATGAAATTACAGTAAAAAATTTTAAAAAATATTTGAAGTGAAATTATAACATAATCAAATAGAAAGTGATCGAAATGGTCACTTTTTCTATATTTATAGGTATGAATGACAGAATTGAACAACTTAAAGAATATGCACACATTATCAAAGATACCCCATATGCTCTTAAAACATATCTCCAAACTTATGATAATACACAATCACGTTTTGTCCCATTAGATTTATTTCCTGATCAAATTCAGTTAATAAAAGACTATGAGAACTACAACGAAAATATAACAAGAAAATATCGTCAGGCTGGGGTTACTACTGTTACTGCAGCGTGGATCTCCAAAAAATTACAAGTAGCAAAAAAGGAACAACCCGAAAAGGTTTTGATAGTTGCTAACAAAAGGGATACTGCAATTGAAATGGCTAATAAAATCAGGGCGTTTCTTGATCAATGGCCCGATTGGATCAACGTCGGATTCTCTCAAGCAAAAAACTCCGAAACCCGTTTTAGGCTAAATAACGGATGTGAAGTTAAAGCTGTTGCAACATCAAAGGATGCTCTTCGTGGTTACACACCAACAATCCTAATCTTTGACGAAGCCGCCTACATTGAAGCGGGAGAAGATTTTTGGGCAGCTTCTATGGCATCCCTTTCAACAGGTGGTAAGATCATTCTGATTAGTACACCCAATGGATTTGATCAAATTTATTATAGTGTTTATGATCAAGCTGTTCGAGGTACGAATAACTTCCATATTAGCGAATTAAAATGGTATAATGATCCGCGATATGCAAAAGATGTTGTGTGGAAAAAAGTTGATGATATTATTCATTATATGCTAAATAGAGAATTATATAATGATGAAGAAATTACTTTAACTGACGTTAATAGAAATCAATATGAGGAAATAATAGAACAAGGTTATAAACCATATTCTTCATGGTTTGAGAATATGGTTAAAAAATTGAAATATGATAAACGAAAAATCAGCCAGGAAATTGATGCGTCGTTTCTTGGATCAGGCGATAATGTTATTCCTACGGAGATAATTCAAAAAATTATTAAAAATGATATTAGAGTTCCGAAAGAAAAATTTATGAGTGGAACACTTTGGCAATGGAAAGAGCCAATTATGGATCATCGGTATATTTTGGGATGTTTGCCCTCTGGCGAAAAAGTATTAACTGACGATGGACTTCTATCAATAGAAGATGTAAACGAAAATCATAAATTGGTTGACGAAAAAGGTAATTATAATGATATTATAAATAAACAAACATATAATGTTGTTAATGAAGATATATATGAAATTGGCGTCGATAATACATTTAGAACGACGAAATTTACAAAAGAACACCCGATTCTGATAAGCTCGCCAATTTTAAAACGTAATTGGAAAAGACACGATCCAAATATTAAATTCAAGAAACGATTTTGGGATTTCAATTTCACATATAAAAAAGTTAGCGAAGTTTCTATTAATGATTGGATAAAAGTACCTAATTTATATAAAAAAGGGTTAGAGTTTAATATAAATAAGAAATGGAATAATGGAGAAAACGTAAGAAAAGATTTTTTGATTAATTCCCCATTATCGGATAAAGATTTTTGGTGGTTTATGGGTTTATGGCTTGGGGACGGGTGGATTGGAAAAAATAAATATTCACATTCTGTAACAATTTGCTTTAATAAAAAAGAGTATTATTATCTTGAAAAATGTAAAGAAGTTATAGAATATTTGTTTGATAGACTTCCATCAATTGTTGAAAGAGAAACGACATTCGATCTTACATTTAATTCAAAAGAACTATACAATTTTATTTTGGAAAATTTTGGACAATACTCATATGGGAAAAAAATAAATGAATGGGTGAAATTTATACCTGATGAATATAAGAAAGAAATCATTAAAGGATACTTCGATAGTGATGGATGTTGGGTAAAAACAATTAAAAATAATAAAACTAATTCAAAAATTTCATTTGTATCTATAAATTTAGAACTTTTAGAAGGAATACAAGATATTTTATTTTCTTTAGGCATTATTTCAAATTTAAACAAATTACGGAACGCATCCGAACACGATATATGTGGTAGATTATGTAAAACCAAAATTACATATAGTCTAAATTTAGCTAATTATGATAGCATACAATTAATTGAATTAATATATGATAAAGATGATATTAAATTGAATAAATTTAACATTAAAGAATTTTCAAACATTAATGATCGTATTATATCTTCATGTCATTTCGGTAATTCTAATAATTTTATTTATTTTAGAATTAAGAAAATAAATAAAACAAAATATTCTGGAAATGTATATAATTTTGAAACCGAATCACATACTTTTATGTGCCATCACATAACCACACATAATTGTGATGTCAGTCGTGGCGATAGTGAAGATTTTTCGTCTATTAACATCATTGATTTTGACGATCAAGAACAGGTTGTTGAATTCGTTGGAAAAATGCCGCCAGATGATTTAGCGGCAGTTGTGTATAAATGGGGTACACTATATAAAGCTTTTGTTGTGGTTGATATAACAGGCGGAATGGGCGTTGCCACATCTAGAAAACTTCAAGAATATGGATATAAAGATGTGTATATTGACGGAATTAATACCCAAAATATATGGGCATTCGACGCCAAATTACAAGAAAAAATTCCAGGAATAAATTTTAATAATAAACGAACACAAATTGTCGCCGCTCTTGAAGAGAAATTAAGACACGAATTTAAAGTTCGTTCTATGAGATTAGCTAATGAATTTAATACATTTGTTTTCATTAATGGCCGACCTGATCATATGAAAGGATCACATGACGATTCAATTATGAGTATATCAATGGCATTGTATATTGCTGAAATTTGTTTTGCCCAATTACATAAAGCCGATGCTCAAAATAAAGCAATGATGGAAGCTTGGTCGTTATCAGAAAGAACATATGAGCCTAATAAATCATTTTACTCATATGGTAAGGCGTTTGACCCATTTGGTGTGACAGATGCCAATACTGGAAGAGAAGTACGAAATCCATTATTTGATAATCCCGACATTAAACAAAGACAAAATCAATATAAAGATTATGCGTGGTTATTTGGAAACATTGATAAGTACAGATAATCTTTAAAATTATAAAAAAAATGTTTATATTATAGTCAATATTTATAGTTATGGAAAAACAACCGTTAACAATTTATCAAAAATTAACAAAAACATTTGGATTTATGGGGTCAAAACAAACCCCACCACCATCTTTCGAATTTGATAAAGAAGAATTATTAAAAACCGATAGTAGAACTGATTTCGAAAAAGCGAAGCTACAGGCACAACAAACTCAATATATTGCGGACAAGTGGTCGAAGTTGGATATGTCCCTTTATAACCAATCAGTTTATTATGAACCTAACAGAATATCAGCGTACTATGATTATGAGAGCATGGAATTTTCAATTCACTCAGAATCAATGATTTACACGTTAGATGGGTTTCAAACAATAAAATCATTGGCTGATAAAGGTAGAGATTATGAATTCATAACTTATGCATATGATCACAATAAAAAACAAGTAGTTCCAGCGTTGGCTCGTAATGCTCATTACACACGGGACGAGATGACATACAAAATAACATTTGACGATGGTAAATTTATTATTGCGACATATGGACACAGGTTTTTGAAAAGAAATGGGGTTTATTGTAAGGTAGAGGATTTAAAAGTTGGTGATAGTATGATGCCGTTTTATACAAAATCGTTTTATCCTGAACAAAGATATAACTGGATTTATACTTGTAACTCAAAAGTGGGGAACCACGGATGGGTTCCAGAGCACACATTAGTTGCCGAACATTTAATCGGGCCACTAGAAGAAAATGAAGTTGTTCATCATATTGATTTTAATGGAAAGAATAATTTGGTTAAAAATCTTAAAATATGGGATTCAAAAGAACATCAATCATTTCATGCCAGCCATAATAATAAAAAATTATGGGCAGATCCGGATTATCGTAAAAAAATGAGCGAAGTTGCAAAAAAAGTAGATAAGTATCATTGGGATGGCGCTCGTTCTGGAAAAAATAACCCAGCATATTTTGATTTACCCATTGAAAATATCATAGATGCCGCAAGAAAATACATAACATTTAAAAACGTGGTCGATGAATTAAAGATTTCTCGTCCTAAAATAAGACGAACAATTAACGCTAATGGATATGTTGATTGGATGGATTTACTTGAAAAAAATAATATAGAAAAAACAAAAGAACAAAGAACTTGTAATATAAAAAATTCAAATCCTGGAACTCGCAGTTTTGTTTATAAACACATTCCGTGGGATTTATTGGTGGATACCGCATTATCAAGTAAAACAGCTCAAGAAACTGCAAAAAAATTAAATGTGACGTGGCATAAGATTATAGATGATATTAAGCGTGCGGGATATAATGATTGGAAAACTTTTATTAATTCATATGACGCTAACAAATCGGTGAAGCAAGAAGAAGATGTCCTCGTAAATCATAAGATATGGTCAATAGAGCCATACGGAGTGGTTCCCGTTTACGATTTAACGGTTCCTGGATATAAAAACTTCGCAACCGATACTATTTTTTCGCATAACACTCCCGAAGTCTCGGCTGCACTCGATATCTACAGCGAAGAGAGTTCCACGAAATCAGAAAAGGGACAAATTTTAACAATACATTCAGATTCGAAAAGAATTAAACATATATTAGATGACTTGTTTTATAATGTATTGGATATTAACACCAATATACAGATGTGGACAAGAGGTATGTGTAAATATGGAGATAACTTTGTTTATTTGAAAATAGATCCTGAAAAAGGTATTGTGGGATGTCAACAATTACCTAATATTGAAGTTCAACGACTTGAAGGAGCAAGACAATCAACCCCAAACCAAAGTGATAGGGTTGGTAGTAAATTTCCATCGAGAGAATTAAGATTTACATGGATGAACAAAGATATGGAATTTCAAGCATGGGAAATTGCCCACTTTAGAATTCTTGGCGACGACAGGAAATTACCCTATGGGACTAGCATGTTAGATAAAATCAGAAGAATTTGGAAACAACTACTTCTAGCCGAGGATGCTATGTTAGTTTATAGAACATCTAGAGCTCCTGAAAGAAGAGTTTTTAAAGTATTTGTGGGTAATATGGATGATAAAGATATTGAGCCATATGTACAAAAGATAGCGAATAAATTTAAAAGAGATCAAGTTGTTGATCAGAAAAATGGCCAGGTCGATATGAGATATAATCAAATGGCTGTTGATCAGGATTATTTTATTCCTGTTCGTGATGCGTCACAACCTAGTCCAATTGAAACATTACCTGGAGCTCAGAATTTAGGGGAAATTGCCGATATTGAATACATTCAAAAGAAAATGTTGGCTGCTCTTCGTATTCCAAAAGCGTTTTTAGGATTTGAAGATGTTATTGGTAATGGTAAAGGATTGGCGTTACTTGATATTCGTTTTGCTAGAACAATTAATAGAATACAACAATCAATAATTCAAGAATTAAATAAAATAGCGTTAATTCAATTGTTTCTTTTAGGCCTTGAAGATGAATTAAATAATTTTACATTGATGTTAACTAACCCATCGGGTCAATCTGATTTATTGAAAATTGAACAATGGAAAGAAAAAATCACGATGTATAAAGATGCGACATCCGATCAATCGCAAATGGGCATTCTTCCTGTTTCACATACATGGGCTAAAAAGAATATTCTTGGATTTAGTGATAATGAGGTTATACTTGATTTACAGCAGCAGAGAATGGAAAGAGCAATCGGATTTGAATTGACTAATACTCAAATGATAATTAAACGTACCCATATTTTTGATGATGTCGATAAAAAATACGGTATATCTGAAGATGAGCGTAAGAAACTTGAATCAGCACCGCCAGCACAGCCTGGTGAAGCGCCGGGAGGTGGTGGAGGCGGAGGAGGTGGAGGAAGCTCTAGCATGCCTGAGACAGCGTCACCATTAGGTACATCAAGTGTGCCAGGAGCAACTGGAAATGAGCCAGGTGCTCCAGCTGGAGCAGCTCCCGCAGGTGGAGAAGCTCCATTAAGTGAATCAAGGAAAAATAAGATCTTATCTATGTTAAATGAAGATACAGAAATGGAAAACTTATTTGATATGAAAAAGGCGCAAGATAATATTTATCAAATAGAAAAAACAATAACGGACATTTTAAACGAATAAAAGATGAATAAATTTGGAACTATTAAAAGTAAGATTTTACAAAAATTAACCGAAGCATATGCTAATGGTGATAAAGTTAAAATCAAAGAAATATTAACATCCATCACAAAAGACGCCGATTTTAAATCAATGTATATGTTTTATGAAGATATGGAGAATAAATATTTCGAAAACAAGGAAGATGCTAAATTATTTCTTGAAGAAATATCTCCGATGTTAGAAAGTAAAACATCACTTAATCAGCTTAATAAATTTTGTAAATCATTAGATAAAAAACTCGGAGATGTAACTATTGTTGAAAATGAATTGTATTCAAATTTAGATATTCTCTCAGATCCTACTCAATTAAAAAATGTTGATAAAAAAATTCTTGCGAAAACAAAACTTATTGAACATTTAACAACAAAGAAAGAAATTCCTGAATTGGTTGAAACCAAGTTTTCGTCAAATGAAAATTTATTGCATGCTGTCTTAGCGAACAATTTTAATGTACTATATGATAATACTCTGAATGAGAAAGAGAAAAAACAATTGACTGAAATACTTTCAATATCAGATGAAGATTTAAAAATCAATTTTAATATACTACAAGAAGAAGTAACAGAGAAAATAAGCGATATACTTAAAGAAGAAAAAAATACCGAATTATTAGAAAAATTGAGCACCGCTCATTCTGAGGCAGAACGAATGAAACCGTCAAAATTAAACTATTATAAATTACAAATGTTAAAAAGCGGACTTTAAGTCCGTTTTTTTTTGTTTTATAATTTCTTTTCCGTATATTTTATGAAAACACCATAAAATAGAGATATATGATGAAAATTGATGAAAACTGGAAAATTTATTACATTAGGCTATTATGATAATGTAAAAATTGGATATGGTACTGTAGATTATAAAAATTTAAAAACCATTTATATTAAATTAAATTCATGGATTGAACCCGAAGATATGGACGATGAGTTTAATGAATTATTATCCAAAACAAAAAGAAAAATAAAATTACGAATATACGATTTAAAATCCAATCTATTCAAGAAAGAATCAATAGTCGATTTAGATGTTAGAACAAAGGGAATTAAGTTAGGAAAGAAATCCTTTATTAACTTGGAAATAACATTGTTTACTCAAAAACATTTTGATATACGAACTAAGGATCTAAAGAATATCATAAAAAAATTAATTAAAGATGTAATCGATTTGGATTTAGATAATAAAAATTTATTTAATTTTTTCAAAAATAAAAAATAACTTTCAATACCGATGTATTTATAGTAAAACTATAGATGAAGGTATTAGGTCCGAAAGATACAAACCAAAGGGGGATCCTCATAGAATTCGATGCTGGACACATTTCTCCTGACGATAACAAACAAGTAATTTCCGAAATGAAGGATATGGACTTTTCTAAAGACCTTATCCTTTATGCTGTTTTACAAAAATATGACATTCCCAATAAAAACGGAAGAATTTATCCTGAATCCGTTTTAAGACGAGAAAACGACAAATATCAGGCAATTATCAAAAATGGCGGAGCATTAAGTGAGCTTAACCATCCAACATCATCTCTTATAGATTTAGATAGAGTATCCCATTCCATCCTTGAAACATGGTGGGAAGGCAATGTTTTAGTCGGTAAAATTAAAGTGTATACTTCTCCAGGTTGGAAGAAGATGGGTATTATTAGTTGTAAGGGCGACCAAACTGCTAATCTATTATTAAATGGTGCAACATTGGGTATATCTTCCCGTGGCGTGGGATCATTAAAAACTGCCAAAGGACAAAATGTTGTACAAGATGACTTTGAACTTGTATGTTTTGATATAGTATCATCTCCATCAACACCTGGCGCATATATATTTAGTGACTTGGATGATAGGATGAAGTATGAAGAAACTATTCAAGAAAAGGCTCCAGAACTAAATAAAATAACATCCTTGATGAGTAGATTGGATAATTTTTTAAGTAAATAATGAATTTTTTTTAGATTAACGATATAAAATAATAAACTTTTAATAATATCAATGTATTTATAAAAACAAACGAAAAAGAAAAATGGCTAACAAATCTATTTTAGAACAAGCATTACTTCAGGTATCAACACTTGAAGAGGCAGTTAAAGCGAACGCAAAAGGTATACTTGCTTCTACTATGAAACAAGAACTAAATGATTTGCTCAAAGAACAAGAGGATGAAGATCCTGAAGAAGAAGAAAAAGATGTACCCGCTGAAGCAGGTGATGATGAAACTTCGATAAGTGG
>Ga0315278_10000712_pt1 | contig 29003 bp, 24 predicted proteins | sample YL17G06_0_MG_FD_203880 | JGI IMG/M metagenome (GOLD analysis project Ga0315278, IMG submission 203880) | Sediment microbial communities from Yellowstone Lake, YNP, Wyoming, USA - YL17G06_0 | ecosystem: Environmental > Aquatic > Freshwater > Lake > Sediment | place: USA: Wyoming | collected... | reverse complement strand
CCGGTGGACCGAGGGCCGAACAGGAAACACGATTTTTTCTCAATTAATTTAGCTAGATCCAGCGATCTCTTGAATTCTGTAGGCATAGGTCTGATTTTCTATAAAAATCGGGAGTGACGGTTCCGATTTTCATAGTATCTAATAAGTCGCGTTATTTCAATAGGTTTCAGGTCACTCAGGGCTTTGTTGCATAACCCTGCCCTCCAGCCTTCCTGCCCTCCCAGTTGCGCGGAATAAAGCCTCTGCTCAAAAACTGGGAGGGCGGGAAGGCTGGAGGGCAGGGTTATGCAACAAAGCCGTTTATTCGAGTTCTTTTACGACAAACGACGGGTGGGTGATCCAAGTCTGGACGATGTAGCGCTTGCTCGTCGCTTTGACCACCTCGTGCGGGTGAGTATAGCCGACGGGAAACATCAGGGCCCGACCTTGCACGGGCTTGACCTTAACATCTTGCATGGGAAAGCAGGTCTCGCCGCCGCTCGGCACGTCGTTTAGGTAAATCAACAGCGTCGCAATCCGCAGCCCATTGTGCGGCTCCTCGGTGGTTTGCCCATCGATATGCATGATGCAGGTATCACCGACGTCGTAGCGCGAGACGATATAACTATCGTCACCCCATTCGTGATAGGTGCTTTGCTGCAGCTGCGGCGGACGCGCAAAATACGTCGCTGTGAGTTCATTGGCGACACTACACAATTTAGTGTTGATAGATCGCCATTCGCGGCACAGCGAAGCGTTGAGGTAATGTCTGGTGCTGTAGTCCGGTTGTGGGTCGGGCTGCACCCTAGGGTCCGCGTCGAAGCGCGCAATGATCTCGGCGCAGAATTCAGGACTTAGGACGGCTTCAAAGGTCTTGATATGCTGGGACATGGCGGTGGTCTTTGGTTGGCTACAGGGGGCGTCATCGTCCCAGCGGCTTATAGGATAGGCGGCTGGGGGCTGCAACTAAATCCGCTAGCCCTTAGACGCCAAGCGGCAGTAGCCGACGCCTCAACGCTCGTTCGCCGCCGTCTTCTGCAAACCGCTAGGTGCCGCCAAAAACTCCGCCAGAATCTGATTGACCAGCACTGGGTCATCAAAGTGCGGGCAGTGGCTGCCGTGCGGGATCACGGCTAATTGACCGTTGCCGAGGTGTTTGAGTAGCCGCCGACTCTCGCTGGGCGGTACGACCAGATCATGGGCACCGGAAATCATCAGCACCGGGCACTTGATGCGTTTGGCAAAGCGGACGGCGTCAAAGCGCGTCAACTCCGCCATCAGGGCGGTAAACAGCCGCGCATCGATGGCCAGCATGGCGACAATATACTCATCGATATCAGAAGTCTGCGCCAGGTAGGGGTTGAAGCCTTTGGCGCGGATAAACTCCCGAAACGGGATCCTGAGCGTCGCGTGTTGTCTGAGCAGGGCGTTGAACTTGTTGACGTGTTTAACGGCGAAAGGAGCGCGTTGTTGGACTTGGACCAAAGCATGCCAGAGCCACCCCGACACCGGCTGCATCGGCATGGTGCGGCTTGGGCTCCGCGTCGGGGAGGCGAGGAGAACCAGCGACTGGACCAGATCCGGGTAGTCCCGAGCGAGCTGCAGGACGAGGGACCCGCCCATGGATTGACCGAGAAAGGTCGCCGAGCGAATGCCCAGGTGCTTGGCCACCGCCACCGTGTCTTCGACGATGGCGCTCATGCTCAGCTGTTCACCGAGCGGCAGGGGCGAGGAACGGCCGTGGCCACGAAAGTCAAACCACACCTGGCGGTAAGGTGGTGTGTCGGCACTAGATCTGCGCCGGCGCGGCGGTCTAGCAGCCGGATCTTTGCTGCCAAAATAGGCTAGTTGGTATTTCCAGTGAGCGATCGAGCAGCCTAAACCATAAAGATAAAACAGCACCGGACCGGCACCACCCGAATCGGCATAGTAGATCTGGTGTCCCGTAGGGAGCGCGAGCAAGCCGCTGCTTGGCTTTGGCATCGCGGCGATCGGCGGCGAGGCCGCTGCGGCTAGCTTCTTACTTGGACGCGATGCTTTCGCCATAGGGCTCTAATTTAAATAGTATTAAAGAGGGTCACAAGGAAAAACTAAAGCTCGGACGGGAGCGGCCGATAAGCCATTGTAACACGCGCGGGGGAGGCGGCTCCATGGGCTATCATCAGGATATTCCGATCCAATTGTTCGTCAGCCAGGAATACCACACCCCGGCCGTGCAGGTCATTGTCGACACCTGGCGGGTCGAGCCGCAGCTGGTGATCGAACGAGTGATCGAGCATTTTCGTGAGATGGGCATCTATCGGATTCGGCCCAACCACCATCGCTTGATCAAAAAGGCGATGCTCAATCATCTAAAGACCTCGCCTGAGATCATGCGGATGGTGTTAAAAAACCGCAATGACGAGATGAAGCGCCAGCGCAATCGCCACGCCGATTAGTCGCTACAAGTCGTGTGGCCTTGGCTTAGGCCTCGCCCGTGTCGAGCGACAGGGCGTGGATTTGCGACTTCATCAACTCGCCCAGGGCCTGGTAGACCATCTGATGCTGCTGGATCAGGGTCTTCCCCTTGAACTCGGCAGCTCTGATGCGGACCTGCCAGTGATCGCCGCCGCCGGTCATGTCGGTGGCGCGGATCTGTGCGCTAGGGATGTGCTCTTTAAGGCGATTGGTAATGATCTCAGCCGTCATCATAATATATCCTCTCGGTCGCAAGGAGGGCGACTATGCCACGACTCTATCTCGCCAGCAATAATCGACACAAGGCCGCCGAACTACAGCAGTTGTTAAGCACGCTTAAACCGGCGTGGACGGTGTCCTTGGCCCGCGAGTTGGACCCGGCCATCGCCTGGGACGAATGCGGCGAGACCTTTCTGGCCAACGCGCGCATCAAGGCGGAAGCGGTCCGCGCCTTGACCAAGGACTGCGTGCTGGCCGACGATTCGGGGCTGGTCGTCGATGCCCTTGGCGGGCTGCCTGGGGTTCATTCCAGCCGCTACGCGGGGCGCGAAGGCGACGATCTAGGCAACAATGCCAAGCTGCGAGCGGCGACGTCGCACTTTGAAGCGGCGCAATTGACCGCGCGCTTTATGTGCACTCTGTACTTTATCGACGCGGCAGGCGAGGGCCACGCTTTCACCGGTAGCTGCGAGGGCCACCTGACGCACACGCCCAGTGGTAAACAAGGTTTCGGTTATGATCCGCTGTTCGTACCCAGCGGTGGCACCAAGACCATGGCTGATATGGAAAGCGCCGAGAAGAACGCCATCAGCCACCGCAGTAAGGCCTTTGCTGCCTTCGCGCGTTGGCTACAAGGCTGATGATTGGTTATTTCGCTGGCGCTGCAGCTGGTGCGGCAGGTCCAGGCTGGTTTTGTTTTTTGCGCGCCTCTTTCATATAGTCGCGGTATTCGCGGCTGGTATGGATCCAACCGAAATCGGAATCCTTGAGGGATTCGTTGATCTCATTGCGGTACTTTGCCGGCTCGATCAGGTAGGAGTTTAGGATGGCGACGGCATTTTGCGGGTCGTTCATCCTCGCTAAACAGCGCGCCAGCAGCATCGTCGACTTGCGGGCAATTTGTTCATCTTCAGCCCAGATCTGCTTTTTTTGTTCTAGTTCGCTGACGTGGCGCAGCGGGGGTAGGGCATCGACGCACTGGTCCATCAGGCGATAGGAGAGGCCCAGGTGGTAGTAGCCGGGGACGTCGAGCTCGCCGTTGGCCTTGGCTTTTTCAAAGCCTTTAGCGGCGATCTTATATTTATGCTGGTTAAACGCTGCGGTTGCAGCGATGTAATCCTTTGATGCTCTGGCTTTGGCTTTGCTTTGATCGCCGGTTCCTGCGGCTAGCACTTGGGGCTGCTGCAAGACATAGGAGGTATCCAAGAGGCATGGGGCATCACCGCCGCCTTCGCAGCAGACCTGATGCAGGTTTGCTGACAAGCGCTTGCCGAGGATGGCATTGCACTGCAGGCCACCGGGCGGCAGGTACATAAACACCGTTTCACCGGCGAGGGCGCCCTCCTCGCTAGCCAGTCCACGGGTGTTGGCTTGGGATTTAGCCACCCGCCCCTTGAGGTACAGTCCGCGGTAGGTGTCATAAAACGCCTTGCGCCCAGCGCTGTCGAGACCCGCGATCCAGGCGTATTTATCTTTACTTAAGTCAAAGATCCTTTCTGGTTCGATCGCCTTGCAGCCTTGGACGTCGTAGACGACCGGGCCGTTGATCAGCGTCATGCAGGTGGCAAAGGCATGGGTCGCGAAGGCGCCAAAGCTTAGGGCCTGGCCGCAGGCAAGGGTCAAGACGAGGCGCCAACGCGGCCAAATCGAATATGTCATCACAAGTCGCCCCCTTCGAAAGGATCTGCCATCGTGGCTCTGGAGTTTTATCCATGATAACCGAAGGGTTCGGTAAATTCAAAGCCTTAGGCAGAGGTTTAAAACCACGGCAAAGCTTGCCGACTAAAGTTTTCCTGGCCGTCACCGAATCCTAGGCTACGGTTTATGTCGCACGTAAAGGATTTAGGCATGACGAACAAAACGTACAGAACATGGAAATCGATGCTAGGACCCTTGGTCATCACCGCCGTGAGCGTGATGAGCCTCCCGGCTTGCTCCGGTCACGATGAGGAGGAGCAGGTGGCGCCGAACTCGGCCAGCAAGGACGACGCCAATGAGTCCGACGAAGGCGGCACCGGCGAGGTCACAGCGGATGCGCCCAATGAGGCGGCTGCTGCTGATAGCGACGGCGAAGCCAAGGAGGTCGCAGCGTCCACCGAAACCGCCGCGGCTGCCGACGGCGAGGGAGGCGAAGCTGCCGCTGAAGCGCCCGCCGCTGAAGCCACCGCGGCCAACGACACCGTAGCATCAAGTGATCCGGCAGCGCCCGCTGCTGCACCGGCAGCGGCACCCGCGCCCGCCGCTGCGCCGGCACCCGCCGCACCCGCGGCCGCCGTTCCTCCAGCCCCAGCGGCAGCCACCCAAGCTGTCGCGGCGTCTGGTGAGGCCGGGTCGGGCCGAGTGGTGCGCTACATTCAAGCCGATCAAACCGCGCTCCGCGCTGCGGCGAGCGATTCGGCTCCAGTGGCGCTGCAACTCACTCAAGGGGATATCCTGATGGTGGTCGAGGAAAACGGCTGGGGCCGTGTCACCGACCAGCTCTTCGTCAAGCTGGACGCCGTGTCGGCACGCGCCGTACCGCGGACCTTTGCCAAGCCCGAATGGTTGCCTCCCGCGCACTGATTTGGCTGTGTTAGACTGAGGTGGGTGCCAAGCGATGGGAGCCTGCCTTGACCTCGACTTCAACTTCGATCATGCAGTTATTTGCTAAACCGATCAGCGGCCTCGGCCGCTATACCTTATTCATGCAGCGCTCCCTCGGGCGCTGTTTTTTTCCCCCGGTACAATTTCGACTGTTGCTCAAGCAGCTCGAGTTCATCGGCAATCGTAGCCTCGTCATCATCATCATCTCGGCGATCATGATCGGCTGTATCTTTGGCCTGATCCTTGGCGATATCTTTCGCAATTTTGGCGCCGAGTCGATGCTGGGTGCCGCCGCTGGGGTCGCTTTGAGCAAGGAGCTTGCCCCGATCTTTTGCGGCTTCTTGGTCACGGCTCGGGCCGGGTCGTCGATGGCTGCCGAGATCGCCACGATGCGGGTCAATGAGCAGATTGATGCGATGCGCGTGATGGCCGTGAACCCCTATGGCTATCTGGTGGCCCCCAGGATCCTCGGGGCTTTGATCATGCTGCCGCTGCTGACGGCGGTCTTTATGCTGGTGGGCGTCATGTCCGCCTATCTGATCGGGGTGTCTTTTTTTGATATCGACATCGGCACGTTCTTGGAAAAGATGCGGTGGATCGTCAAGCCTCGCTTCATCTTTCAGGGGATGGAAAAAGCCGCAGTCTTTGGCGTCATCTTGGCCTCGATCGGCTGCTTCAAAGGCTTTTTTGCCGCCGGTGGGGCCAAGGGGGTCGGCCGGGCCACGACTGAGGCGGTGGTGCTGTCCTTGGTGGCGATCTTGATCAGTGATTATTTCATCAGCTACCTGCAGTTTGATAAGGTTTTCTAGGTCGGCTGATATCCTTCTGGTAGGCGCCCTATCGGCCTTATGTTACCTTCGCCGCAGTCAAGTAGAATCTGCGGAGGCAAGGTTATGAGTGGCGATGGTGCGCGGCATGATTACGACTTCAAGGCGATCGAGGCCAAGTGGCAAAAGTACTGGGATGAGCATCAGACCTTCAAAACCGTCGAACGGCCAGAGCAGCCGAAATACTATATCCTCGACATGTTTCCTTATCCTTCGGGCGACGGCCTGCACGTTGGTCACGTCGAGGGCTACACTGCGACCGATATCTACGCCCGCTACAAGCGCATGCGCGGCTTCAATGTGCTGCATCCGATGGGCTGGGATGCCTTTGGCCTGCCGGCGGAACAGTACGCGGTCAAGACCGGTCAGCATCCGGCGCTGACGACCAAGCGCAATACCGAGCGCTTTCGTGGACAGATCAAACGCCTGGGCTTGTCCTACGACTGGTCGCGCGAGATCGATACGACCGACACCAAATACTACAAATGGACGCAGTGGATTTTTCGTCGTTTGTACGAAAAGGGCCTGGCCTACCAATCCTTCGCGCCAGTGAATTGGTGCCCCGAACTGGGGACCGTTTTGGCCAACGAAGAGGTGATCGACGGCAAGTCAGAGGTCGGTGGGTTTCCCGTCATCAAGAAACCGATGCGGCAATGGGTGCTTAAAATCACCGCCTATGCCGAGCAATTGCTCGCCGATTTAGACGATCTGGAGTGGCCGGATAGCCTTAAGGAAATGCAGCGCAACTGGATCGGTAAAAGCATCGGCGCTCACGTCAGCTTTCAGGTCGACGGCCATGGCGAGACCTTTCAGGTGTTCACGACGAGGCCCGACACGCTGTTTGGTGCGACCTTTTGCGTGCTGTCGCCGGAGCACGCGCTGATCGATCTGATCACGACGCCAGCTGCCAAAGACGTCGTGAGTGCCTACTGCGTCGCAGCCAAGGCCAAGTCCGATATGGAGCGGACCGCGGTCACCAAGGACAAGACCGGCGTCGATACCGGAGCCTTTGCCGTCAATCCATTGAGTGGCGAGAAGCTGCCGATCTATGTCGCCGACTATGTGCTCGGCTCTTACGGCAGCGGTGCGATCATGGCCGTGCCCGGGCATGATGAACGCGATCACGCCTTCGCGCAAAGGTATCATCTGCCGATCAAGCGCGTGCTGACCGGTGGCGAGGAGGATATCCAGATGGCCGCCCATATCGGTGACGGGACGCTGGTTAACTCTGGATTTCTCGATGGTCTGAGCAAGGATCAGGCCATTGCCGCCGTTTGCTCTTGGCTGGAAAAACATGGATCCGGAAAGAAGGCCGTCACCTATAAGTTGCGCGACTGGCTGTTTTCGCGCCAGCGCTACTGGGGTGAACCATTTCCTTTGGCCCACGACCAAGACGGCCAGGTGGTGCTCCTTGATGAGGCTGATCTACCGGTCACCCTGCCTGAGCTCGATCAATTCAAGCCGGCTGGGGATGGCGAATCACCGCTGGCGCTGGCTGGACCTTGGTTGCAAGTGACCAAGGACGGTAAGACCCTGCGGCGCGAGACCAACACCATGCCGCAGTGGGCCGGGTCGTGTTGGTACTACCTGCGCTTTATGGATCCACACAACGACAAGGCGCCTTGGGATAAAGATATTGAGAAGTACTGGATGCCGGTCGATCTCTATGTCGGTGGGGCCGAGCATGCCGTCTTGCATCTACTGTACGCTCGGTTTTGGCATAAGGTCCTCTATGACTGTGGTCTAGTATCGAGCAAGGAGCCCTTTAAGCGACTGCTGCACCCCGGAATCGTCCTCGGCGAAAATGGCGAGAAGATGTCGAAGAGTCGCGGCAACGTCGTCAATCCCGACGTGATTGTCGCCGAGTGGGGCGCTGACGCGCTGCGTCTTTACGAAATGTTTATGGGGCCACTGACCGCGGCGAAGCCGTGGCAGACCTCGGGCATCAATGGCGTTTACCGTTTCTTAAAGCGGGTCCAACGTCTGATCATCGACGAAGACGGGCGCTTGAGCGAGAAGCTTTCGCTCGAACCGCCCACCGGGGCCTTTCATAAGTTGCTGCATCGCACCATCAAGAAGGTGACCGAAGATAGCGAGTCCATGCAGTTCAACACGGCGATTGCCGCGATGATGGAGTTCGTCAATGCCGCCTACAAAGAACCGACGTTTAGTCGCCCTGCCGCCGAGGCCTTGATCTTGATGCTGGCGCCTTATGCGCCGCATCTTGCCGAGGAGCTCTGGCAGCGCCTTGGCCATCAAGAGTCATTGGCCTATACGCCGTTTCCTAGCTTTGATCCGGAATTGGCGCAGGTGGACGAGGTGATCTTGTCGGTTCAGGTGAACGGCAAGCTTAGGGGCACCTTGAGCTTGGCCACGGATGCCAGCAAGGAGGCCATCATCCTTGCAGCCAGGGAGCTCGAAGCCGTGCAGCGGCAGCTGGACGGTAAGACGCTGGTGAAAGAGATCTACGTCCCAGGAAAGATCATTAATTTTGTCGTGAGGTGAAGCTTGGCTTATCTATGGTTAAAATGGTTGCATATCGTCGCCGTCATCAGCTGGATGGCAGGGATCCTGTATCTCTACCGGTTATTGGTTTATCTGGCCGAGCGCGGCAGCGATCCTAGTAACAAAGAGCTGTTGTTGTTGATGGCGCGGCGTTTGTTCAAGGCGATCACCCTGCCAGCCATGATCGTCTCCTACGTGGCGGGCCTTGGGATGGTCGGACTGGTGCCTGCGCTCGGGCATCAGCCGTGGTTCATGGCTAAATTCGTACTGGTTTTGCTGATGACCCATTTGACGGCCAAGGCTGGACTGCTCATTGGTCGCTTCGCAAGTGGGGCCCCTAAGCTGCCTACTTCAAAGCGCCTGCGCTGGCTCAACGAAGCCCCCACCGTGCTGCTGCTGGTCATAGTTTACCTAGTCATATTCAAGCCTTTCAGCCCCTGATCGGAATCTGCTATGATGATAGGGTGGACCGCCTTGGTGCACCCTCATGACCGCCCCCCTCCCTGTACCGTCCTGCACCTAGCTCTCGAGCCTTTTTCTTAAAGCACGGAATGATCTTCAAAAAGAGCATCACTTGGGTTGTATCCACTTGGGCAGGCCGTTTGGGCGTTGCCCTTGGTGCCGTTTTGATGTCCTGTGCTCTAGGATTTGCCGCGTGGAGCCAAGTCAGTCGCGTCGGCGTGCGACTCGTTAACCAGGCCGTGGCGCAGCTAAGTCGCAAACTCGGGACGCCGGTGTTGGTGGGCAAGGTGGACCTTGAGACCTTTCCCTTTCTGGTGGCGCTTGAAGACATTCGCGTTGGCCCAGAGGCGCAGGTGGTGATCAGCCGTATCCAGATCGACCTTGGCCTCAATCTGTGGTCGTCGTCCCTGGTTGACATCGATGAGATAGGGATCGAACGATTCGACCTGAAGATGACCGAAGATCATCTGCGCACGATGCTGCCGCCGGTTGGTGCTGCTGTCCCAAGTGGCGGCGACGGTTCCTTGGTGTCACTGCAGCGGCTGATCGATAAATTGTTTGCGGCGATGCCGAGTCGACGTTTGGTGATTGCCGGCGCCGAGCTCACCTTGCTGAACACGCAGGGTGAGCCAACCTTAAGGGTCCGTGACGTCAAGCTCGCGATCGATCGCTCGGCAGGCGAAGCCGTGTTTCGCATCGCTAGGTTGAGGACGCAGAGTGGGCTGAATGAAGGGCATTTGTATGGTCGGGTCGAGCTCAACTCCAACGCGCCCGACTACCGCTTCTTTGTCAAAAGCAAGGGCAACGCCAACGCGAACAAGACGATTTGGTCGGCTTCCGGATTAGTGCAAAAGGACCTGAGCCAGGTGCAACTCAACATGGCTTTCCATCGTCGGCCCAGCTTTCTCGAGGCTTGGCTCCGCGGCCAGCCGATGCAACTGACGCGTCTACGATCGCGCCTGCAAATTGAACTGACCAAGGCCATGGGCGGTTGGCAATTCACCGCGCAGATGCAAAGCCTCGGCTCGACGCTGCGCTTACCTCTGCTCAGCTCCCGCGAGATTGGTCCGTTGTTTTTTGAACTGCGGGCTAACGGTTCCTTCCAGCCCAAAAGCCGCAGCTTGACCTTCGATGCGGCAACGCTGACCTTGCCTGGTCGTGTCAGTCGCGCCTTTGGTGAAAACCCGCTGCGTCTTGCGGCGCGTTTTCAAGCTAGTCTCAGCGACGAAGCACCGGCCAATCTATCCATCCGCGGCCAAGTGATGCTGCCGACGACCTCCTGTCAAACCGTGATCGAGGCCTCCCCTGACGGTCTGTTGCCACTGATTGAGGGCTTTAAACTGGGTGGCGACACGGCCGCGACCTTGGCCTTCGAAGCACAGTCGCAGAATCTTGAATCCAGTCGGTTCGATCTACAAGATGCGATCTTTGGCTGCCGGGTCCTCGAAGCCCCCTATGCCTTCACCGCCGAACACCTCAATGGCCCGCTGGCAGTCGAGCGACAAGTCGAGCCCGATGCGCCGAAGATGACCGTCTCCTTGGACCGGCAAGCGCCCACCTTCGCGAGCTTTGCGGCGATCGGCAAAAATGCCCAGGTGGCCTTCGTTAGTTCCGAGGATGCCAGTTTTTATTGGCACAAGGGAATCGATGCGTCGGCTTTGGTCAGTGCACTTCGCCGCGATCTGGCCGAGGGGCGCGTCGCGGCTGGTGGCTCGACGATCACCATGCAAACGGTGAAGAACCTTTTCTTAACCCCGGAGCGAACCGTGTCGCGCAAGATGCAGGAACTGTTTTTAGCCTGGCATCTCGAACACACGCTGAGTAAGGAACGGATCCTTGAGCTGTACATGAATGTCGCCGAGCTTGGTCCAGGCATCTTCGGCATCGGTCCAGCAGCGGAGCATTTTTTTGCTAAGCCAGCTGCAGAGTTGACGCTGCTTGAGGCGGCTTACTTGGCAACCTTGCTGCCGAACCCGAAAGGTCGCTATCGCTATTTTTGCAAGGGTGACTTGACGCCGAACTACCGCGAGTTGGTCCATGGACTCTTGCGCCGCATGCTGAGTCACGGCCGTATCAGTAGTGGGCGGTATCTCCAAGCCATGAACTCAAGCCTGCATTTCAACGAGGACCAGAGGCTCGCTGCCAAAGACTGCAATGATCCGCCCAAAGCCTCGGGCGAGGCGACCGAGCTGCGTCCTGAGAGCGCCTATCTCTTCCGCCGTCCACGGGGCGGCACGGCGCATGAGTAAGCCGTCAAGCCAATAAAATAATTGTAAGTGGACCTTAGGTCTTCTCGTCCAAGGGTCCACTCGCAGCCTCTGCTTATTTTTTGGGCGATACGGCGAAAACGCTCGCACCCGTGGGGATTGCGGGGGCTCGCAGTGCAGTTATCAACATCAGCTGTGGATAACTCAAAACGCAACACGAGGTCCGTGTCCCCTGGGAAATGCCGCAACCATAGACACGAATGCCTGAAAATCGGTCGTGACTGCGCATAACCGTAGCGGTCGTGCGATTTCTTCTGGTCTTTTATTTGGTTCTTCGATAAGTTCAACGGCCGCCCTGTATTTATGGCTGGTGAGTGGAGTCAGATCATTAAATGCTGCGCCGTTTTTTTTATATTTTTTGTCTGATCATGAGCTGGTGCGGCGTCGGCCCTTGTCCTACCGGACAAGCCTGGAGTGAACTCGGACATAATTTAATTGCCCGCGTCAGCGCCCGGCTGTGCATCGAACAACTCGGGACCGAACATCCTTTGTCTAAGGTGCTATTAGACAAAGAGCTGTTGCTCGGACACCTAGCAAACGTGCCCGATATCGTGTGGAAGAATACCGACGCGCACACTGCCGCAGTCAACTACACGACGCATTTTTTTGACGTCGATGTACTGGTCACGCCGCCGGTGTTTGCGACGCTACCAGTCACGCTGGCCGGTCTGGAAGCGCTTAGTGGCGGCAAGATCAAGCCGGCACAGTTTGGTACAGCGCCGTTTCGCATTCAGCAGCTCTACGGAATGATGCGCGACCAATTTGCTCAGGCCAAGGCTGCAAAAGGCCAAAAGGATCTTGTTGAAGCCGTCAATCAGGCGCTGCTTTATGGTGGGATCATGGCGCACTTCGTCGGCGACCTAGCGCAGCCGCTGCACACGACGGTCGATCACGATGGCTATCAGGTAGGGCAGGGCGGGCTGCACGGTTATTTTGAGGGCGCCGTGGTGAGCGCTTACGATCTGACCTTGCCGGATGAAGTATTTCAAGTGGCCCGGCGGCGGCAGCAGATTGCTGTACTACGACAAATGGTGCAGCAGCGCCCGGACAAATCCCAAGCGGCAGATTTGCAACCCTTGCTGTTGGCTTATGCTTTGACGGTCAACAGTTGGCATGCAATCCCTGGACTCGAGTCCATCGATCGTAAGTTCGCCGTGCTAAAGCCGAGTAGCCAGGAGCATGGGATGCGGATTCCAGCTATTCGGCGACCGCCGAGTCAGGCCGCCAAGGGCTTCCATGATCTTGTGCGCGCGCGCCTAGCGATCGCCGCAGAGACCTTGAGTGAGCTCTGGCTTAGTGCCTGGCGCGAAGGCGGCAGTCCGGATCTACGCAGCTATCAGAGTTATGCCTATCCTGTCGCTCCTGTGATCATTGAGACGCCCTATCTCAATGACTCGGTTGAGTTAAAAAAGTAAACGATTTTTGTTTTTGAGTTTTTTGCCATTGGGCGCTTGCCATGCGCCGCGCCCAGTGCCGAGCCAACGTTGCCGCGCCGTCGCAGACGGCTGGAGGCGCAGAACATTTAGACTAATTGGGAACCTACCCGTCTAAAGTTTTCGCGCCGATGTGCCGATACGTCATCGTTGCACGTGATGTGGACCCACTTTAATGGAAACAGAGGGTTGGCGGGGGATCCGGGATGAATTTTAGGGCTGGAAACCGCCGTCGGTACCTCGCGCAAGGCAGCCTGCTTGGCGTGACCTTGCTGTCTATGCTGGTCCCTTCGCGGGCCCATGGGCTGACGTGGCAAGCAAGTCCTGCTCACTTCGAAACCTTTGAGCATTCCGCCCACCAGTTGTTGATCCATCCAAGCCTCGACCAATGGTTGGTTCAACCCAAGGGTTTAGCCCTGTTTGGTGCTGGACGGGTCACCTTTGATGAAGCCGTGCGGCTGCTTTTGCGCGACGAACTGGGCGGACCACAGGTCTCCACCGTCGCGACGGACACCACACCGGCAGCTTTTGGCCTCGATGCGCCTAGCGGTGAGCAATCGATCGACTACGCTTTTAGAGCCGGTGGTGTGCCACTGTGCGGCTTTATGGTGCGCGCGCATAAACTCAGCGATGGTAGTGCGTTCATCCTTGGCTCGGTTCCGGATATCGATGCCCACGAAACCGTTCCTACCGATTGGCCAAATCTCGACCTCAGTGCTGATCAAGCTGGCCGTACGCTACGCGCGCAGACCGACATGCATGAGCTGCGGATTGGCCACAGCGAACGTTGTCTTTACGTCGCCAATGGTAAACTTCTGCCAGTTTGGAAAATGAATCTCTATGCGGATGGTAATCCTTATATTGCCTTTGCGGATGCCTACGAAACCCTAAAGTTAGACCAGAATTTCCTTGATGCGGTGGACGCAACGGCAAGGGCCTACCCGCGTAACATTGCAAATGACAGCGCTGCGACCGTAGCCCTGACCGGCCTCACCGGCGATGGCACCTTGTCCTCCGCATACATTCAGACCGTGGTGCCGTCTTCTGTCACGCAAGCCAAGCAAGCCGACGGGGCTTTTATCTACCCCGATACTGATGATCGCTTTGGCGAAGTGCAGGCCTATGTGCACGGATCCACTCATTTTACCTGGTTTCAGGGCATCGGCTTTCAGTGGTACGGACCGAAGCCGCTGCAGATCAAGGCCCACTTCGCGCCGAACGGTATTCCAAATAATGCACTGTTTACACCTGGAAGCAGCGACGACGGGATCCTGCCATCGATTCAGATCGATAACGGCGATGGCAAGATCTTGCAAAATCTCGTCACCGATGCCGATGTCGTCTCACATGAGATGGGGCACCACATCGTTTACAAAACCTTACAGACAACCTCAGGTGAGTCTCTGGTGTTGCATGAAGGCCTAGCCGATACCTTTGTCTTCCTGCGTACTGGTGATCCCTGTCTTGGTCGCTCGATCTGTCCGTTGACTAGCAATGCCTGCGTTACGCAGGGGCAGTGTTTGCGCAGCGGCACCTTGACCGTTGCCTATAACGATTCGCAGTGGAACGCCTGGTCCGGAGCGCAGAAGGTACTCGGCCACAAGCATGGCCAGTTGATTGCGGGCATTATTTGGGACTTGATCAAGACTCAGGGTATGTCGAATAAAGATGTGACTGCGCTGACCTTCAAAGCGATCTCCTACTTCAAGTCGAACAGCGGTTTTTGTGATTTCACCGCGTCACTGTTCACGGCGGAGAAGGCGTTGTTTCAGGGTGCCAATGCAGACAAGTTGACCAGCGTGCTATCAGCGCGCGGGATGGGCCCGTTTTTACCGACGGCCACCCCCCGCTGCGCGAGTCTGAGCACCGGGTCTGGGATCCAAGACACGTCTGCCGCTAGTGACAGTAGCACGCAAAAAAAGAAGGGCTTGTTTGGGTGTGCCGTGATTGAATTGGGTGACGCTCCGGTTAATCTGATTTGGTCGCTGTTGTTGCTGACGGTGCCGGTGGTGCTTAGTCTTAGACCCACTCTCGCTCGGCAAAAGGCACGCCGCTCAAGCAAACGTAAGACTTAGGACAGAGCTATCGTTAAGCAAAATCCATGGTAGGGTCGTGTAACCTCGATGTCAGTCATCCACCTCAATCTAAGTGCTTTATTCTTAGGGTTGATGCTCATAGATTCCCCTGTGGCGAAAGCACAGCCACCACCTGGCCCCGTCGCCTTCACCACTGCGGCGCCGACTAAGGTTCCTCAAGCTCCGGTGCGGACCATTCACCTCATGGTCACTTTGGCTTGGGAAGGGCGCGATCTCAGCGTCTATAATCAGCAGGCATGGGCGGCGTTTCGCGCGCGGTTTCCTGGTTTGCAGATCATGCATCTGGTGAGCCCGGCTTACTTCACCAAACCGGCGGCAGATCAAACCGCGGTGCGCAGCACGCTGCGCCAGGCGATGCGGCCAAAGGACCAATTCGGACTCCTACTTGGGAATTGGCAGTCGCTCGCCAATGCCTCGGGTGTGATCTTTCGCAGCTCGCCGACGTTTTGGGGCAGCGAGGTCAAAGCCGACGACTGTAGCTCTGACTGCGGCTTGGAGGTGCCGGTGAATATCTACCCAGCCGACGAGCTGGACAAGATGCTCCAGACCTCAGTGCATATTATGGAGGCCCAGGGTTTTGGTCGTCCGAGTGCTGTGGCCGTCGAAGGCTGGGTGGCATCGTCAGAGATCCTTGAGGCCGCCTACCGTGCCGGTATGCGCTATGATCTATCGGCCGTATCACCCGAAATGATCGGCGCCAAGACCCGCTACTATCCCATCTACCAATGGGCGAAATCGTTGTGGCCACGCATCACACCGCACAGCCAGCCCTACCAGATCCAGTTGGCCAAAGGCGCGATGACCGAGCTGCCGCAGTCGCTTGCCGCCGTCGATTACCTCGCGCAAAGCGATATCCTAGATATCTTCAAGGAATATGTTGAACGGGTGCAGCGCGACCCGCAAACACCCTTGGTGTTTCCGCTGCAGATCTATCAGGAGACTGCCTACATGACGCTGCCGGCGCTGGCGACGACCCTGCAAGCGGTGATTGCTTATGCCCAAAAGGCGGGGGTGGCGCTCACTCCGCTGCAGTCGCCGGATCTGGAATTGCCCGAGGACCGCTTGCTTTCAGGCGCGATGCCAATCGCCCACTAGGCGTACGTGAGCATCTAAAATAGAAACTGTACGCCCAGGTAAGCGCCAAAGCCGCCGGCTTTGACGACGCTCTGCGCCTTGTCGTTAAATTTTGTGCCGAAATCTGGTCCGTTGGTCACCTGGACTTGTTTGTCATAGGAGGTCTTGTCGGCGAAGGTGACCTGGTTGCCGCTGAGCACGTAGTTATAGTCCAGCATCAAGGCGAAGCGAATGGAGGCATCGAGATTGAAATAGCCTCCAACCGCGGCGCCGAGCATCGTCGCTGGAGTCAACTCATAGTGCTTGGTCGCCACGATCGGCTCTGCGGTGGTCGAGTTGGCTGGAATAAACGAGGCATCGAGCGATACCTCGCCCTTCTTCCCCAAGGATTCCACAAAGGAACCGAGGAATCGCAAGCCAAAGGATGGATGCAAGGGTAGCAAGACTTCGGCGCCTGCTCCGAGTTTGACGCCGGAGTTATTGTAGCCAGCGGCGACGGTGAAGCCGAGGTCCTCCCAAGGAAAATATGTGAACGTCAAGGCATTGCCGTAGGTCGCCTCCCAGCCTCCGTCTATACCGACGGCCAGCGGTAGGTGCTCGGCCTTTGCGACGGCTGGGGCGGGCTGTGCCGACGCCGGGTGTTTGGCTTTTGCATGGACTTGGTGCGTCTTGGCGTTTGGCTTGGCGTGCTCGCGGGTCTTCTCGTGCTTTGGATGATTCGGCTGTTTATGCGGTGCAGGCGCCTCGCCTTCGCCCTTGCCATGTTCGTCGCCCTCGCCTTCAACCTTCGCCTGCCTTTTTTCGCCGCTGCCCTCGTGCTTGCGTGGCGCTTGCTCCTGACGTTCTGACTCCTCAGCAAGCGCTGCTGTAGCCGGGAGTATGGAGAGCAAAAGGGCTGCTGCAACGGTATATGTTAACGCTGCGGTCACGCGCGCTCCTACTTGGTGGCTTTAAAGAAGACGTAAAACTGATCACCGGCTACCACCAAGCGACAAACATCCTGGTAGTCAGAGCCGTTGCATAGGGAGAAGGAATTGATGCTGCCAACGCTTCGTCCTTGGTAATGCACCTTGCCGTCCCCGGAGAAGGTAAATCGCAGCGGATTGGTCGTCACGCCCTTATTCACCAAGCGGATGTCGACCTTGCCCTGCAGCGCATCGGCGATGCTGAAGTCCAGGCCATAGCCAGCGACGGCGACCGAGTGCCATTGATAGGGTCCTGCTGAGTCATCGCGTTCGGTTTCGGCTTGGGTGAGGCCGAGGGCTAGTTCGTTGCTGTCGCTGACGTAGTTAAGTTGGCAGACCTGGCCAAAGGCCCGGCTGCAAAGGGTGAGGATGTGGGTGGTGGTATCGATGCTACCGATATTGATCTGCTGGGTTTTATTTTTGTAGAACTTAATATCGTTGCCGCTTAGGTCCAGCACTAGATCCTTGGTGATCTTGGTCTGGTCTGCCAGCAAGCCGCGCAAGATGAGGTGCGACCCGTCTGTTTTATAGAGGATCTTGCGGAACTCGTCGCTGTCGGTCCACAGCGTCCCTAGCGTCATGTCGTCGTTGCTTGGCGTGCTGTTGGCGTCTAGGAACACGACCCGCCCAGTCGGTTGCGAGTCGGTGGCGGGAAGGGTCTTGTCGGTGGGGGTGGTGTTCGGATCGGGAGCAGCTATACCGGTTGGCTTTTTATCCGCGGCGGCTTTCGCTGCCGCAAACTTGTCGGGATCCAGGACCGCATCGAAGACCCGCGGGAAGGCATCGGGAAAGCGCCAGTGGTTGAACCAGGCCAAGGTCATGCAGCTGGTGCCGTCGGTGCCCCAGCCTTTGCCCCAGCTGTTGCGGATGATAAAGCACATGCCGCCTTCACCGGGAAACTGACTTTCATTGAGTTTGCGCGCGCCGACGACCAGATAGGCGTGACCGGCGGCATGTGAGGTGTCGCCGGCGACTCCCTCGGCTTCGGCCAAGGTGATCATGCCGTCGTTTTCTTCCCAGTTCTTGCTGAGGCGGCTGGCGATGGCCACCGGCAGGTCCTCTTTCGCCAACATGTCGTAGATGTCCTGGGCGGTTCCAGGTTCTTTTTGCCAATTGCTGACCCAAGCGGCGAAGTCCTGCACTTTGGCCACTCCGGACTTGCAGCCGCTTTCCTGCGGAATTTGTAGATCATTGCTGCCGGGCTTTTTGTTGTACGGGCAATCGGTCGCTAGTGGAATGTTATAGGTGCTTGGTGAGTCCGGCGGGTAGGTTTGACCCTGATAGGCGTAGCCATTGCTTTTAGCAAAGCCGGTACCGGCATTGGAGCCTCCTTGGCTGGCACTGCCGCCGTCGCTCCAGTGTTCTGGTTTACTCATATAGTAAAAGCGCTGCTGCGATAGGTCTAGGCCCTTGAGCTGATACTTTTTTATCAAGAAGGCTTCGAGGTGGCCGATGCCGGCGAAGCTCGCACAGGTCCCGCGCTGGCCTTGATCGCGTACCGGCAGCTGTGCCAAGGTCGAGATGGTAAACTCATCGGCTTTGCTTGAGTTCCACGTCACCTTGTCATTGGTGCGGTCAGGAGCGCTCGCCAGCAACGACAAGGTCTTTGGCTGAAAGACGCTCGCTTCATCTCTGATAAAGCCGTCTGGAACGTAGCTTGCCTTATTTCTTTGCAGGCCTCCGAGTAAATCGGCGGTCGAAGCAGCGACTTCAGGAACCGTGCTGGTGTCGTCGAGGCTCAGGGCCTTGGCTTTGTCAGCAGCCGCGAGGCGCATCGCCGCAAGGATATCGCTGACCGGTGCGGTTTGATCTTTAAACGATTTGGCGAAGTAGGACGCAGCGTCGCTACCGGCCACGGCCTGGTAGGGGGTGGTGGCCCCGAGGACCGTACTGTGCTTGGCGAGGATCGTCTTCAGATCCTTCTGGCTACAGCCGGTGGGAACTAGGGCTGCGGCGATCAGGGTCACACCCTGAAAGGTGGCGCCGAAGGTCATGCCAGCGCGACGTACAACTTGTCGAGGGCGGCTCCTGGGCACGGCATTCCTCCGCCTGGCGGTATCGGTGGATCAAACTGTTATGATGAGAGTTTCCAGTGTAGCCGAAGATGATCCCGGGACAAAGCGCAGGGTCAGGCTGCGGCGTCGCCCAGTTTAGGGTAGGGTCATGAGGCTATGAACCAAGTTCCATGACCGATGATCCGAGGAGCCGGATGCTAGTCGATGTCCACACCCACCTGACCCACGACGCTTTTTCCGGCGACCAGGATGCCGTGATCAAACAAGCCGAGGCAGCCGGACTACGAGCGATCGTCGTCAATGGCTTAGAACCAAAGTCCAACCGCGAGGTCTTGGCACTGGCGGCGGCGCACCCTGTGATCAAGCCCGCATTGGGAATCTATCCGGTTGAGGCGGTGGGACACCTCTTGCCGGCGGACTTTGCCTTGACCGTCAAGCGCTTCGATGTCGATTCCGAGCTAGATTTTATCGCCGAGCAGGCCAGCCTTGGTCGCCTCGCGGCGATCGGCGAATGCGGCCTCGATGGCTACTGGTTGGGTGAGGACACGTTTGCCGCACAGGAGCGCGTCTTTGTTCGCTGTATTCAAATCGCCATGGCCAACGATTTGCCGGTGATCATTCACACCCGCAAACGCGAACAAAGGGCCGTCGATATCCTCCGTGAACACCGTGTCACTAAAGTCGATTTTCATTGTTTTGGTGGCAAGACCAAGCTAGCGCAGGAGTGTGCCGAGCGCGATCGGTGGTGGTTTTCGATTCCGGCGAATGCCACCGTCAACGAGGCTTTCCGCAAGATGCTGCAGAACTTGCCAGCCGATCGCATCCTCACCGAGACCGATGCTCCCTATTTGCCACCCCGTAAAGGCGAACGCAACGAACCAGCTAATGTGGCTGGGACGATTGCGATTCTGGCTCAGCTCAGGGGCTGGACGGACGCCGAGGCGCGCGCGACCGTGTGGGCCAATTATGTCGCGCTCTTTGGTGAAAAGTGGGCATGATCATGGCGCGTGATCATGCCCGGCTCACTAAAGATTGATCACCGTCTGATTGCCGCCGTTCATGCACTGATCATCGGTGATATGCAGGCGGAACTCAGCCAGCGTGTACCACAAGCGTTGTCCAGGATGCACGTTGATCGTGGTGTCAGCATAGACCGTGGCGCAGTAGACCTTGGTCACGCCGTGCGAGCCTGCGGCGGGAGTGCTGGGCTGACCGGTGGTCGGCTTCGTCGGCTGCGCCGGCGTGTCGCGGGGGTTAGGCGGCGTCGGCTGTGCCGGCGCGTCCGAGGTATGAGTTGGGGGCGTCGGCGGCGCTGGTGGAATAGTCCCGGCTCCGGGGTCGCCGGAACCGGCCTCGGCCAAGGGGGTCAGCGTGAACTTGACCGCTTTGCCGATGCGTAGGTCGTAGGTTCCTGGCGCTAGATCGTCGACGCTAAAGTTGCCGTCGGTGCGCAGATTGCCCGTTCGCGGGGTTGGCCCGTTAAATAGCTCGTAGGTGAAGCCCTGGATAAAGCTATTGTTGTCGAGTGCGGTGAGCAGTTTCAGCTCGTAGCCGCCTTTACCCTCGCTCAGCTTTTTGCCATCGGCTTGGATGTTGAGCAACTCCTTGAAACGAGTCGCCAGGTCGTCGGCGTTAAAGAATTGCTTGCCTTCAATATAGAACGGCGTCCTAGCGGCAGCATGACCGTCAAAGCAGCCTTTGCCGAGTGCGAAGCGACAGGTCGCAGCGTCTTGATCTAGGCCGAGGCCGGTTTCGCCAGCGCTCTTTTTACGCTTTTGTGCGTCTTGCGCTTCGTCTTTCGTTTGCTCGACATAGCAACCAGCGACCAAAACCATTGCCGCAGCTATTCCGTACCATGGGCGAAGCATTCTCATCATGGACCTCCCTTTGCAGTCTTAAAAATGGTGTTCCTAGCTCTGGATTTTGCTAGGTCCACTAGACCAGGGAAAGCCACTCTGGTCAAGACTGTGACGTGGCTACATCACGGGTGGTACTTGGGTTTTTCTTGGTGAGAGGTGTTAGTACCGGCCTCGGTATGTGATTCGTGGTGCGGTTTGAGCAGTAACGGCTGCACATCGTAGCGTTGCAACGTCGTTTCAATGGGTTAGCGACAGTGACTGACCCCACCGTTAGAACCAAATACGAAAGCCCAGGCCACCCTCGGTGCTGTTGGTGCCGATCGCATCGATGCTGCCGCTGCCGCCGGTGTTCTTCATGTGTTCTGTGGTGTATTTCACCTCGGAATAGACCGACAGGTGGGTTGTCAAAAAGTAGTTCATCCCGAGCGACACGTAGGTGCCGGTACCGTAAAAGGTCGCGGTCTCTTCGTGGTTGGCATAGTCGAGGGTGGAGGCCTGGAAGCCACCGCCAAGCTCGAGATTGAACAACGGCGCGGTGAAGTCGAGGCGCAGGCCTGAGTGCAGGCGAGAGCCGCTGAGGCGGTCGAGTTTGTCACTGGACTTATGCAGGTTGATGGCGCCGTAGCCGGCCTCTAATTGAATAAACTTCCACACCTCGGTGCCGATGCTGGTGCTCAGGTTGGTGCCGAGCCAGGCTTCGGTGCTGACCGTGCCGTCATCGTGGCTAAGGCGGTAGTGGCCAAACTCGGAGTCGATGCCTTCTTGGAAGTAAATGGTATTGGCGGTGCTTGATCTGTTGGCGGTGATGAACGCGTGCGAATCAGCGAGCACGGGGCTAGACAGACTGGTGCTGCCGAGGATTGCTAGGCCCAGGATCTTTAGCAGTTGCTTGCTACGGTTGGTCGGATGCATAGAAAAACTCCACGTCAGCTTGAGCGACTCAGTCGCCTTGGTCTCTTGGCTTCGATGCGCTTTCGGTCTCAGCCGTCATTGCTAAGACAGGAAAGCACAAACGATGCCAACTCCGTGCTGTCGTGAAATCTCTATAAAAACAGTTTGTTGTTGTAATGCCTGGGTGTCTACGGACTAGCCAGCTGGTGGCAATGAAGCCTAAAGGTCCGTCCCTAAAAGCGGCCCTGGCCAGCGGCCGCAGGCGTGCCCATCTGGGCGGATGAAGCTTTGTGGGGCGAAGCTGCGGCTGGCGCGGCCTGCGCGCTCGGCTGCGGTGCGGCCTGCGACCCGGCGACGACGTCGAGGTAGGGATTGCCAAATTTATCGCGGAGGCGTTGCCTGACGGCGCCGATCAACACGTGGACATGGTCATCTTGTTCTTCAAGGACCCCACTCAACAGCACCGAACCGACGTTTTCTTCGAGTTGGCCGAAGGCGCCGTAGCGCCGGTTTAGCTGCAGCTGCACCTCGTAGTGGCGCGTCTTTTGTACCCACTTAACCGGAGCGGTCACCACGTGCCATTCACCGACATAAAAGTGATTGGCTTGATTGAGCCTGGCGCGAAGCGTGTGGCGCAGCGCCTCTGCGGCGATATATTGGGTCTCAATGCTACCGTCGGGGTGGCGCGTGACCACCTTCTTAAAGGGTGTCAGGCGCAAACCAATGCGAACCTTTGCCGGCATATTGAGCTGGCTGTTGACGGCTTTGACTTGGTCCACCGGCGGTGCTGTCCAGCGGGACTTGGAGTCGTCGCTGGCGGGGCCCATCGCGGTGGCTTCCTGCGCCTTAACTTGCCCCGTGCCTACGAAGGCTATTAAGATGAGCATGACTTCAAAGAAGCAAAATCGGAATGTCGACATACGGCCAAGCCCTTATCCATGCGGTAGGTGTTTTGCGGTGTGCTAGATCGGATTGGATGCTGCGTGGGATCACCTTCGATTGTAACAGGCAATGATGCCTCGCGCCCAGCGCCGCAGGCTGCGACGGAACTGCCGCGCGATCGCCGCTTTGTCGGCTTTGTTGTGTGGGTGCTGTTACCGGTTGCTTGGATAGGCCTTACGCCGCCTTTTAATCCACCCTACCAACCGATTAAGCGCACCCGTACCGCGCTCCGGCAGGACAGCGCGGTGCTGCATGAATTTTTGAGCAAATACAAAAAAACACCGGCTGATCTGAGTAGTCTGCGCAGTTTTGCCTCGATGCATCACCTGACCTTTGCCGCCTATGACTGCTTTGGCCAGCGCTTTGACTATCAGCGCTTGGACAACAAACGCTATCTGCTGCGATCCTTTGGCGAAGATCAGGTGCAAAACAGCGCCAACAGCCCAACCGATATGGGTGTGATCCATTGGGGGGAAAGGCCAACGGCACAGCTGCTCTTCGAGCCTTCGGAGGTGGCCCATGCCGGCCTCTATCCAGCGGCTTTATTGCCAGGTGCTGACTCGCCCAATCTGTCGTGGTTGGCGCGGGTCTTTGTCGATCCGGTCAATCGTGCCCGGCATCTAGTGGTCCGTCATTTGAGCCGGTCTGGGCTGTTCATGGTCGCGCCGCACGACGAGGTCGAGGAGTTCTTGTGGCTGCCTAGTGGCGACCAGATCGTGTTCACTGCGACCTCGAGCGTGCGCTACCGCGATGGGTTGTTTTTATGGGACCTACGCACCGATCAGGTGGTCAACCTACTCGACCGTGTGAAGCAGGTCGCGCCGCTGGGCCCAGCTGGAGGTGCTGACCGCCTGTGGTTGTCCTTGGCGGGACTTGGGCGGCGCGGGCCGACCGTCCTAACCTACGTGCATCCACGCCATGACGGCATGTTGGCGCCGCATGACTTCTTCAGTCCCGCGCATCTGGTGGCGATTGCCTTGCCGGGGGAGCAGGCACGCCGGGCCAGGTTGGCAAGCAGCGATGAGTATCCGGCCGGCAGCAAGGCCCCCAATCTGAGCCAGCGCTTGGATCTGCGCACGAATCTGACCGGTGGCGGTGGACTTGGTATTCAGCGCCGCTGGCTGCAGCAGCAATTCGTCGGGCCCGTTGAGCCGGTCCTCTTAGCCGCGCAGTCGTGGTCGATGAAGGCGGTGTCGACGCCGCTCTTTCCCTATTCACTGTGGATTCTGGCCGGTCTCTATAGCGAAAGCGTGGCAGCCACGGACGGCGCCGAAGTCGCGACCAGGGAGAGTCTTCGTGCTTATGGGGCCGAGATCTCAAGAGCGTTATTGAACTATGCACTCGCTCCGTCCTATCTTAAGGCATTGGCGCTTTATGCCTACGAGACTTTGATGGACGGTAAGTCCTTGCCGTACCGATTTGCGCAGTTTCCAGTGGCAGAGAGTCCAGGCTTGGGACTTGCGCCTAAGCCTACTCAATAGATCTTTTATGGGAGCCGCTTGATGCCTATGACCCCCCCGCCTGGCGACGATGTCTATGCCGTGATCCTTGCCGGCGGCAGCGGCACGCGCTTTTGGCCGAAATCAAGGCATCTGCGGCCAAAGCAGCTGTGTGCGATCGGCGGTCAGACGGACACCATGATCGAAGTGACGCTGCATCGGATGGACGGTTTCATTCCGCCGGCGCGCCGGGTGATCGTCACCCATGCCGACCAAATGGAGCTGACGCGCCAGATCTGTGGCGACCGAGTCGGCCATTATATTGCCGAGCCAGAGGCGAAAAATACCGCCAACGCTTTGGCACTAGCCGCACTTGAGATTGAGGCTCTGGCTGGCAGCAAAGGCCAGCCGGTGATGATCTCGCTGCACGCCGATCATATGATCCGCGATGAGCCTGCCTTTCGCCGGGCCTTGAACGCGGCGGTGCAGGTTGCTCGTGGCGGCTCGCTGACGCTGCTCGGGGTGGTGCCGGAATACGCCGAGACCGGCTTTGGTTATATCGAGCGAGGCGCTGCTCTGAGTGGTGTGGAGCACGGCTTCCGCGTCGCTAGCTTTCGCGAAAAGCCCGACTTGGAAACCGCCCGAGGTTACCTCGAAACGAAGCGCTTCTATTGGAATGCCGGCCTTTTCGTCTGGCAAACGCAGGTACTTCTCGGCGAATTAACCAGGACTTTGGCCCCGTCATTGACCTTGTTGCGCGATGCTCAGAAGGCACTCGGCGGCCGTTTTGCCGCGGCCAGCAAGACCCCTGAGTCGCGGGCTCTGCTTGCAGCCGCTTATAAACAGCTGCCCAAGATCTCCATCGATCACGCCGTGCTCGAGACCAGCACCAATGTCGCGGTCGTCGGCGCTGATATCGGTTGGGCTGATATCGGTAGCTGGGATGCCTTGGCACGGACGTTTGGCCCTGATGCCCATGGCAATCTGCTGTTTGGCGATGGCTGTCTGATCGATAGTCACGGTACGACGGTGGATACCGACGGCCCGTTTGTGGCAGCCCTTGGGCTGAGTGACCACGTGGTCGTCAGTTCAGGCGGGGCCGTGCTCGTCTGTCCGAAGGAGCGCTGTCAGGACGTTAAGAAAATAGTCGACTGGCTGGCCGAGCGTGGCCGTCGTGACCTGCTGTGACGCTCCAGCAGGACCGTACAGCATCGTCGCGCTTGTTTTGGGGCACTATGGCGATCACCTTTGCGGTGCGCATGGTGTGGGCGGCCTATGCGCCGCTGTCCAACGACGAGTCCTATTACTGGGATTGGTCGCGTGCATTGCAGCTGAGCTTTCTCGATCATCCTCCTGGCGTGGCTTGGCTGGGATGGTTGGCGCGGCAGGTCTGGGGCGGGGCCTTGGCGGTGCGTGGCACGGTGCCCTTCGTTCATGTCGTGGCGGCGTGGTTTATGTGGCGAAGCAGCGAGTTGATCAAAGGTGCGCGTCTAAACCGCGCCGAGTTGATCACGCTGCTCATGATGACCGAGTTGGTACCGGTCTTTTCCTTTGAAGGCCTCCTGTTGCTGCCAGACTCAGGCTTACTTGCCGCACTGGCGGTGTCGCTTTATGGATTTCTCAGGGCCGCGACCGTCGACGCGAGGTCGGCTGGCGCCAAGCGTCAGTCTTGGTCTTGGGCGCTGGCCGCGGGCGTGGCGATTGGCGTCGCCGGTTTGTTTAAATACCATGCCGCGCCGGTGGCCGTCGGCCTTGGTCTGGGGCTGTTGTGGTGTTGGGGGATTCACCGCTGGCGGGAGTGGCTTGAGTGGATCCTCATCTGTGCCGGTGTCGCCCTCGCCGTAGCGTCTCCGGTGCTGATGTGGAATGCTCAGCACGAGTGGGCCTCGCTAAGGTTCCAGGGCGATCACGGCTTTGGTGGTTTAAGCTTTAGCCTCTTACCGGCCCTTAGGGTTTATTTCGGTCAGATGATGTTGCTGACCCCCTTTGTCCTGTTTCATGCGATTGGGACCTCAGCGCAGCGGCCAAGTACACCGCTTGCGCGCATCCCCCAAGCGGCCTTTTGGCCGCTATTTTTGCTGCTCGAAATCTTGGCTTTTGGCAAGCAGATGCTGCCGCATTGGCTGGCTCCGGCCTGCTGGATGATGCTACCGCTGATCTCGTTGCAGGCAAGGCGCGGCTGGAACTGGTACGCAAGCGTGGCGCTTAGCGTCGTCGTGACGCTGGTCCTGCCGTGGTTTTTGGTGGTCAAGCCGCTGCGTCAGGGTTTGATCGATGCCTCGCATGGTAGTCCTGGGCCATTGTCGGAGCTGACGTTATGGGAGCCCCTAGCTGAGGTCTTGACGGCCGATCCGAGTTTGGCCGGATGGCTGCGCGAAGGTGCTGCCGCCATGCCTGGGCCGGCCGCATGTCCGAGGACGCCGCTGCTTGCATCGCTGCGCTGGTTTTGGGCTGCCCAGCTGGCCTATCACCTGCCGGGGCAACCACGAGTTCTTTCTCTCGATTTTAACCACCCTTCATACTACGCCTTTCGCGATGATCTAAGCTCCTTTGGTGATTGCCCGGTCTTGTTGATTGGCGACGAGCGGCACTTTAACCCGGATCTTCTCCGCGAGGCCTTGGTGCAAGACGAACGCATACCTGTGGTGGTGTCCTCGCATGCGGATACGACCATCGTCGTGATCAAAGGCCATCTGCGTTCGGCAGCGGAGCTTGGGGAGCTGCAACGGCGTCATGGGTTGCCGGGAGGCTTCCATCACTAGTCGAGTCCAGCGTTGGTGTGGATGGATGTTGGCTGGACTGTCCTTGTGGTTGGCCTCCGAGCGGCCGATGGCGACGCATCATATTCCTGACGCCGATATCGGTGAGCCGGTTTGGCCGCAGATCCCTGAGCTAAGGTTTAGCTTTCAACCTTTGACGCAGCAGGAAGCGCTGCAGTCGACGGCCTCTCTTGCCGCGCCTTGTCTCAAACCAGAGGCACGGGAGCCTGAGGTGCGCAATGTGCAGCACACCATCGACCACCGCGAACAGATGTCGATCAATCTCGGCGAGCGTCGGGCGGCGTATTTTGGCACCTTGCATTCGCATACGGCGGCTTCCGACGGCAAGGGGAGCGTCGAGGATGCTTACCGCGACGCTCGTGAGAAGGTCCACCTTGATTTCTTTGCCGTGACCGATCACCCGGAGTATTGGCTGCTGCAAGACCGCGAGGCCTACGCGCATCAAAAGCAGGTGGCCACTGCATCGGAGCGGCCGGATTTTATCCCTTTGGTTGGCTTTGAATACAGCCACCCCTCCCTTGGCCACTACGTCGTGTTAAACAGCGAGGGCGTGCACCAGGGCTTTGATGGCAGCCTGCAGACCTTCTACGATTGGTTGCAAAGGCCGGAGCAGAAAAACGCCTTGGTGATGTTTGCCCATCCGGGCTTTCACGACTACCGCTTTGCCTACGAATTTAAGCATTTTCGCTTCGATCCCGCGCTCAAAGCCAAGTTTGTTGGCCTCGAGGTCATCCACTGGAGTGAATACCTGCGCTACTTTCGTGGCTATTTTGGCGTGATTCCCTACATCGACGAAGCCATTCGCCAGGGCTGGTGGGTCGGCGCCGCGGCGTCGCAAGATGTGCACTATGGCAACTGGGGAACGAGAGACCCGACGCGTATGGCCCTGTTGATGCCGCATCTGAGTCGCGAAGCGATTGATGAGGCACTGCGCCGCCGGCATTTTTATGCCACCAGCAATCGTGACTTGCAGTTTGCCGTCAACGTCAAGCGTCTCGATCAAAGTTGGGCGATGATGGGCGATCATGTTTATGGCGATCAGATACCGACGGATCAAGTCGAGATCCAAGTCCGCTATTATGATCATGACTGCGTCGATCGTCCGGTTCGTTTGGAGGCCGTGCTGGATGGTAATGTCGTCGCAACCTATGACTTTCCATCGCCCGTCTCCGGTGGGCCGGCCGTCAGCTATGCGGGGACCTTCACCCTGCGGCTGCCGCTTGACCGGCGGCGTCTACCGCCGAGGTTTCCCCTCTACATGCGTTTTTATCAAGGCGATGACCATGAAACCTTCACCGAGAGCTCGGCATTGTTTTTCGATTTGGCGACCAAGGCGAAAGACGCCCAGGACTAGTCGTCGTGGGCGTCATAGTCGCTCGGCGGTCGGTGGTCCTGGGCGCCTGACTATTTCATCTTATAGGCGTAGAGATTTTTCATGCCGGTGCTGTAATACAGCACGTTTTCTTCCACTAACGGTGGGGTTGCGATCGACGAGCCGAGTTGGTCCGCCCAGAGCACGTTACCCGTGGATGCCTGAAGCGCCGTGATGCGGCCTGCGGTTCCGCCGATAAATAGCGAGGTCTCTCCAGCAGTCAGCGTCGTCACGGGAACCCCAGTCACCTTGCGCCAGACTTTGCGCAGGTTGTCTGGATCGAGGGCAAACACGTCACCGTTGAGACAGCCGACATAATACCGATCGCCGCGAAACACCGATGTGGTGACGCCGGGCAGGGTTTCCTGCCAGAGGACCTTGCGGACGGAGCCAGCAAGGTCGATCGCTGCGACGATGCCGTCGTAGCGGGAGATAAACAGTCGTCCACCACGCAGCACCATCTCGCCGACGACATCGTGAAAGCGCGCCGTGTTGTAGGCTGGATTATAGCGCCAGACCAGCTTGCCGCTGTCGGCGGCGACGGCGATCAGTTCACCGGCTGCGGTGCCATAGATCACTTTGTTTTCATAGACGACCGGGCGCGCACCGCCGCGAATGGTCAGACCTTCGGGAAACCCACCGTCAAAGATCCAGAGGGTTTTACCCGTCTGAAAGTCCAAGGCATAGAGGCCCTGCGCTGCGGTGACGGCGTAGAGGGTGGTGCCACTGAGTAAAAACGGTCGTTCGGTGAAATAGTCGAGATTGGCGGTCCACAGGACCTTGCCGCTGAGGGCGTCGATGCGCATCACGTGTCCGTCGCGGGTGCCAAGGACTACCG
>Ga0315278_10000711_pt1 | contig 29005 bp, 23 predicted proteins | sample YL17G06_0_MG_FD_203880 | JGI IMG/M metagenome (GOLD analysis project Ga0315278, IMG submission 203880) | Sediment microbial communities from Yellowstone Lake, YNP, Wyoming, USA - YL17G06_0 | ecosystem: Environmental > Aquatic > Freshwater > Lake > Sediment | place: USA: Wyoming | collected... | reverse complement strand
CACTGAGGAGAGGCCCTTCTTTCTCGGAAAATTCAAGGCGCATGCCCATTGCTTCAAGAGGGATGAGGATATCTGAAAATAGGATGGCAGCATCAACCCCGAGAATATCAACAGGCTGAAGCGTAACATCTGCAGCAAGCTTCGGGTTTTTACAAAGAGTGAGGAAATCAACATGAGACCGCACAGCCTGATATTCAGGGAGGTATCTCCCTGCCTGTCGCATAAGCCATACTGGAGTATATTCTACTTCTTCACCACGGCATGCTCTCAAAAAAGTATCATTCATAAAGCCCTCCTTTAAAAACAGCAAACAGTAAACAGTATATAGTAGGTAGGTAAAAATAAGAAACAAAGATCAAAATTTTTCTATAACCTACTGTAAATTTTTTTGTATTAACCTGTCTACTGTCTACTACCTACTACCTACTTTTTTTCGTAGTTTCACGGGCATATATCCGCAAAACGGCTCTTCAGCAAGATAATCGCCATGGATGGCGTATGCCCTTGCGCGGCATCCTCCACAGACATGTACGTATTCGCACGAACCGCATTTCCCCTTATATTTCCTGAAATCGCGGAGTTCGCTGAAAAGTTCTGATTTTTCCCATATATCCTGAAATGATTGTTCCCTGATATTTCCGGCAGGCTTTGGAAAGTAACTGCATGGCAGCACATTCCCGTCAACATCAATCAGTGCTATAAGCTGACCGGCAATGCATCCCTTTGAACCGCCTGTGGAAAACTTAAGGGTTCTTCTCTCAAACCCGGAACCTTCCTCTTTTGATTTTTGGAGTACAATCCTGTAGTAATGCGGCGCACAGGTCGGTCTCACAAGCAGATCCTTTTCATCTTTTTCCATCTGATAATGCCACTCAAGGATTTTTTCATAATCCTCTTTTGAAATAAGTTCATTCATAATCTCTTCACCCCTGCCTGTAGGAACTATCATAAACAAATACCAGGCGGTTGCTCCGAGTTCCCTGGCAAGTTTATATATCCTTGGAATTTCTTCCTGGTTTCTTTTTGTAAAGGATGAATTGATGATAAACTCGATGCCGTATTGCTTAAAAAGATTTGCAGCATGTATCGTTCCGGCAAATGCGCCTTTCTGACTCCTGAAGTTGTCGTGTACGACTTCTTCAGAACCATCGAGGCTGAGAGAGACAATCCTGATTCCGGAAGCCTTAATCTTTTCGCATATTTCTTCAGTCACGAGAGTTCCATTTGTTGCAAGACACATTCTTAAGCCTTTGTCTGTGCCGTATTGAGCAATCTCAAAAACATCTTTTCTCAGCAGAGGTTCACCTCCTGAGAGGACAATAACAGGTTTTGCGTAACCGCTGATGTCATCTAATATTCTGAAAGCTTCTTCAGTAGAAAAATCAGGGTGAGCCTTTGCTTCAAGCTCAGAGGAGGAACGGCAGTGAACGCAACGCAGATTACATCTCCTTGTTATCTCCCATGCTATCCATTTCGGTATAAATTCCATGTATTTCGATACTCCTTATGTTATTTTGTCAAAAAATTTACTGCAATATACATCACCTATATCCTGTCATTCTGGCTTGTCCAGAATCCATCTCCAAAAAAAGATTCCAGACAAGCTGGAATGACAGCAGTGTGATACAGATACATTATGTTCAATATAAGTCTGTTATACATTCAATTTTACCAGCTTCTTAGTCCAGATATTTTCTTCTATCGCCTTCAGAAGAGGAATAAATGTTGACGGGTCGAATGCAGAGATTGTGACGGCATTATAACGCAGGGCAAGGTTATTTGCCTCTTCAGTACTTATTTTGTCGATTTTATTAAAGACAAGAATACGGGGCTTTTCATTTAGGTGAAGTTCACGGAGGATGTTTTCTACAGACCCGATGTGCTGCTCAAAGCGAGAGTTTGACGCATCAATAAGATGTAACAAAAAATCTGCATCCTCGAGTTCTTCGAGCGTTGCCTTAAATGCCGTCAGGAGATCCTTTGGGAGGTCTCTTATGAAGCCGACAGTGTCTGTAACGATAACATCCCGCTCACGTGGAAAACGCAATCGCCTGCTTGCGGTATCCAGTGTGGCAAATAATTTGTCCTCAACAAAAACATAGCTTTTCGTAAGTGAATTCAGGAGTGTTGATTTTCCTGCGTTCGTATATCCGATTATAGATACAATAGGTATGCCTGTTTCTGCCCTCCTTTGTTTCCTCTGCTTTCTTGCTTCGCTTAATGATTTAAGTTCTTTTTCCAGGAGCGTTATTCTGTCCCTGACACGCCTTCTGTCTATCTCAAGTTTCATTTCACCGGGGCCTCTACCGCCGATGCCTCCCATGAGACGGGACATGGCAGTGCCTTTACCTGTTAATCTCGGCAGCCTGTATTTAAGCTGCGCGAGTTCAACCTGGACTTTGCCGTCCCTGCTGTGGGCACGTCTCGAAAAGATATCCAGGATGAGCTGGGAACGGTCAATTACTTTAAGTTCTGTGAGTTCACCTATTGCATTGACCTGCGATGGGCTTAATTCCTGATCGAATACAAGAAGCGTTGCGCCTTTGTTCAGCCCATTAATAACGAGTTCTTTCATTTTGCCTTCACCCATAATGTACCTCGGATTTATCTCTTTGGGCCTTTGAATAACAGCATCAAGGACGAGAATATCACTTGACCGGGCAAGCTCTTTTAATTCCTCAACAGAGTCCTCCTGTTCATATCGCGGCTTTTTTGAAACACTCACTAATATTGCCCTTTCTCTCTTGTCATCCGGACTAAAAACTCTATGCCTTTCCATTTCATCTTCAAGGGAACGAATAAAAGGCATGAAATCAAATTCAAAATTATAAAAATTCTGCGAATCTATTATCTCAAATGGCGAGGCACCCTCCGGCATCAGATAGGCAACAAAGATATTGCCGGGAAGACCGTTTTTTACACCTATTGCAGCAATAAGATCAAGCCTTAGAAGGGCAAGGTCTGTCAGGTCATCCTGAGTAAGGGATTCCTCGGTCAGGTGGGTATGCACAAGCCTGAGACCCCTTAATGCCTTTCTGCCTAAAGGATAATCCTGGAGTTCAGGTATAAATAGTCCCTTTGCATCACCGATAATTACGTGGGTAACATTCCCTGCTCTGTTGACAAGAATTCCTATCTGCCGGTTTATTTCAAATGAGATTTCTGTGAGGAATCGTGCAAGCTCATGGGTTATTAATTCACGATGTACCTTTCTCCTGTATATCCTTTCAAGAGAGCTGAGGTAACTGGACTTGAGCCCTGAGAGATTACCGTAAAGTGCTGGTATTTATATCCTCCGATCTTCTTTTATGTTATATTTTATCATATAAGACTTTGGAATAGTTATATTGTAGCTGCAAACTCTCGATAACGAATATTTAAATAAAGACGACCGCTTAATGTGAGTTATTGAGATTGTTTGTTTTTAGTTGAAAAAAAGGGACAGATTTGTGAAAACTATAACCAATTTTAATAATGGTTTTTAGAGGCTGATATATCAATGAGAAATGAAATGTACGACGTTATAGTAGTTGGAGCTGGCCCTATTGGCAGCTATACAGCATATTTGCTGGCAAAAGAAGGTCTGGATGTGGGTATTTTTGAAAAAAATCCTGTAATTGGCAAGGATGTTAATTGTACGGGTATTATAAGTGTCGAATGCCTTAAGAAATTTGACCTGCCGGAAGAAATTATCCTGAGACAGGTAGATTCAATAAGGGCAATTGCTCCTTCAGGTGATTACCTCAGATACCAGTCTGCAACCCCATTAGCTTATATAGTCAACAGGAGTCTCTTTGACCAGCAGATCAACAAAATGGCTATTAAAGAAGGTGCAATAACCCATCTCCATGCAAAAGCAGAAGAGATTAATATTACTGATAGAGCCTTTAATATAAAAGTAAAGACAGAAGAAGGGGAACAGGTCTTCAGTTCAAAGGTAGGAGTAATTGCAACTGGATTTGAACTGCATTCCCTGCATAAGATGTTCAGGAAGCCTGTTGATTTTTTATTTGGTATTCAGAAAGATGTAAAGATGGAAGATGTCAGGGATGTTGAGGTCTATTTCGGAGAGAAAATTGCACCCGGATCTTTTGCGTGGGTCGTTCCGACAAATGGTGCATCTGCAAAAATAGGGCTTATTGTGAAAAAAAATCCAGCAGATTTTTTAAGGAGATTCATCCGGCATCCTTTGATTGCTGAGCGAATGAAATCAGATGTCAATGATGTCAAATGCAGTCCGATCCCGGTCAGGAGAATTCCGAAAAGCTATGCTGAGAGACTCGTCATAGTCGGTGAAGCAGCAGGTCAGGTGAAAGCTACAACAGGAGGCGGGATTTATTTCGGAATGCTGTGTTCGGAGATCGCAGTGCAGTCGATTATAAAAGCAATCAGATATAAAGATTACAGCGAAAAGGCATTTCATGAGTATGAACACTCATGGAGGAAAAAGTTAGAGCCTGAATTAAGGGCAGGCGCCATGCTCAGAAGGATATATTCGAGACTGTCTGACAGGCAGATTGATTTCCTTATGGACCTTGCAAAAAGGGACGGAGTACTGCCGTTGCTCCAGAAAGCCGATTTTGACTGGCATAAAGACATCATTTCCTACCTTATCCGCCATCTCATCACGAAGAATCTTTTCGGAAAATAAAAACAGGTTAAATAACAACAAAAAAAGGGCAGGATAGATATCCTGCCCTTTTTTAATTCTGTATATTATTACTGAAGGAGCTTGCCGAACGGGTTAACGAAGATGAGAATGAGGACGACGACGAGTGCGTAAATTGCGAGGGACTCGATCATTGCGAGACCGATGATAAGGGTTGTGGTGATCTTACCGGATGCACCAGGATTCCTTGCAACTCCTTCGCAGGCACCGCCTAAACCGATACCCTGACCAATGCCTGTGCCGAGCGCTGCAAGTCCGATCCCGAGACCGGAACCAAGTGCTGCCAGTGCATAATACAGGATATTTGAGCTTTTTCCACCAGTGGCTGCAGCAGCCTCCTCAGCAAAGCAGAGAGGAGCCATAATCCACATAAGTGTGAGAGTGAGAAGAATAAGACCTAAAGTTTTCTTCATTGTTTCTATTCCTCCTTTCATTAAATATATTGAATTAATGTGCGTGTTCAACCGCACCAGCTAAATACAATGTTGTTAATAATGCAAAGACAAAGGCCTGCACAACGCTCACAAGTACACCGAGACATAAAATAACGGCCGGAGCAAACATAGGTGCAATTATTCCGAGAACCAGGAGAATGATATGTTTTCCTGTCATATTCCCAAATAATCGTACTGTCAGGGTAATAGGCCTTGCGATGTGACCGATAACCTCGACACAGAACATAAGGATCATGAGCGGGAGGGCAGCTATTGAACGGATAGGGCCAAGGAAGTGGTTTATATAGGAAACGCCATGAACCCTAATGCCGAAAAAATGTGTTGTCAGGAATACAGGGACTGCCATGGCAGCATTTGTGTTTACATTTGATGTAGCTGCTGCAAAACCTGGGACAAGACCCATGAAGTTGCAGAGGAGTATAAACATGAATATAGTACAGATAAACGGGAACAGTGTTTTACCCCAATGATGGCCTATATTCTCGTCCACAAGTTTGTAAATTGCCTCAACGATCACTTCGACGAAATTCTGGAGGCCTCTTGGCACGAGACTTAAGGAACCTTTTACCATAAGAGCGGTAACAATCAGAATGATTGATGCAAGAAAGGCATGAGTTACATTGTGAGGGATCACATCGGGCTTAACGATAAGATCCATTAAAAGGACTTCTGTCATAAAATACCTCCTCTGAGGATTAAAATCGCAGTTATCTTACATAACCTCATTTTAAAAAGTCAATAGGTTACAGCGGAAACTGTTATTATTTTTCTCGTAACTTAAACTTTTTTTTCAAGAGCAGGAGCATTTCCCTGTTAATCAAAATTAAGGTTTAAATCTTTTTCCCTTGTCTTACGAACAGAAGGAGATGTGGTAAATTGTTTTGGTTCAGTGCCTGTCTTGAAATATTCTCTTACACCTGATGATTCGTCCTTTGTCAGAAGACCGGTCGTTGGGTCTATTGTATAACTGACTATGCCTTCCGGGACAGTAAAATCTTCAGGTTCACCGATCAGAAAATTCTTCATGAATGATACCCAGATAGGAGATGCTGCCCTTGCACCTGTTTCCTGAGAACCGAGTGGTCGCGTATCATCAAATCCCACCCAAACAGCAGCGGTAAGGTCTGGTGTATATCCTACAAACCAGGCATCTCTGTATTCATTTGTAGTCCCTGTCTTTCCTGCAACAGCTCTGCCGAGTTCTTTTGCCCTCCATCCGGTTCCATGTTTCACAACATCTTCCATCATTGAGGTAATAAGGAAAGCAGTCTGGGGAGCGATAACCTCTTCTGACTCTGGTTCGTTGCTCTCGAGTACTCTGCCTTTTGAGTCTTCGACATACTTAATTGCAATAGGGTTGACCTTCATACCATGATTCGCAAATACGCTGTAACACAAGGCGAGTTCAAGAGGGGAAACGCTCAATGAACCGAGTGCCAGCGTAAGGTCTCTCGGCATGTCTCCCTGAACGCCTATATTACGTGCAAACTCCAGCACATTGCTTATTCCGACTGCATCAACCAGTTTTACTGTCACTACATTTCTTGAATATGTCAAAGCCTCCCTAAGAGTTGTAGGGCCATAAAATTTATGGTCATAGTTTGCAGGGGACCAATCTCCTTTCAGTCCGCCGGGATATGTAACCGGTTCGTCCATTATAATGCTTGCCGGTGTATAACCGTGATCTAAGGCAGATGCGTAGATAACCGGTTTAAAAGCAGAACCCGGCTGACGTTTGGCATAAACAGCCCTGTTAAAGTCACTTTTTACAAAATCATAACCTCCGATCAATGCCCTGATGAATCCCGTATCCTGTTCTATGGCCACCAATGCACCTTCAACAGCGGGATCCTGTTCAAGAGAGAGTTGAACAATACTGCCGCGTATATTTTTAATGCTCACCTTAACGACGTCACCTGGGGCAAGTATCTGGGATAATGTAAAATCTTTCAAAACCTTTGTCGTGCCTTTTTTGGGTTCAATAGTTTTTGATGCCCATCTGGCATCTTCAATAGACAACTTTCCGATAATTCCCCTCGTCTTGATCAAAGCTTCCCTGCTGGTAACCTGAAGAACAAGGCCGGAAGATATATCACCGGGGTTTGTAGCAACAACGCTTGCCAGTTCTTTTGTCTTCATCTCTTTTTCGATATCAATATCCTTTTTATGATCTAAAGGCCCACGCCATCCTCTTCGTTTATCAAGTTCTCTGAGACCTTCCTGAACTGCCTTTGCTGCAAGAGATTGGGCATTCCTGTCCAGAGTTGTATATACTTTGAGATCACCTTTGTATATGGTCTCCAGGCCATATTTTTCCTCAAGATATTTTCTTATATAATCTATGAAATAGTTGTTTGCCTCTAAGCCTTTTCTTACGTTTGAGAGAAGAAGGGGCTGTCTCAACGCATTATCCTTCTCAGACCTTTTGATAAGGCCTTCTTCTTCCATCCGGAAAAGCACAATCTGCTGTCTTTCTTTGGCTCTTGTGAGGTCATTGAATGGTGAATATGATGTTGGAGCCTTAATGAGACCTGCGATCAGGGCAGCTTCTGAGAGGGTGATATCCTTTGCTGATTTTCCAAAATATGTCCTTGAAGCCATTTCAATTCCATAGGAACCGTGCCCGAAATAGATCTTGTTCAGATACAGTTCAAGGATTTCATTCTTGTCAAGATTTTTTTCTATCTTTATTGCAAGAGCTGCCTCCCTGATCTTTCTTCTGAACGTTTTCTCAGGGGTAAGAAACATGACCTTGGCGAGCTGCTGGGTTATGGTGCTGCCTCCCTCCTTGAGTCCCACATGCAGGATGTCTTTTACAATCGCCCTTCCTATAGCAAGATAATCTATGCCTTTGTGTCTCCAGAACCGTGAATCTTCAACCGCAATAACAGCATTGATCATGTGTCCAGGAATTTTATTTATCGGGACAAATATGCCTTTCTCTGCCTTGAGTTCGCCGATGAAAACATTATCGTCAGCATATATCTTGGTGCCTGCCGATGGTTTATAGTCCATCATCTCCTCAATGGATGGTATCCCTATGCTTAGCGCAAGGTAGGTGCCGGCAGAGATTCCAAGTATAACGGCAATAACTGTAAAAATGATGATACGTTTCATTCTCATGACTGTATTGAATTATACCTGTGATAGAAAAACCCTGTCAAAATTCCGAGCTGCAGACTAATGAAGTAGCCTCTCCCTTTCCCTTCTGTAAGCAATTAACCTTGCCCGCAAAAACCTGTTATTGTAATAATATCTAACAATATATTGACAGATAATCATACCTATGTTAATATGATGTCATACAGGGAGGAATCCAATGAACATTTATGAGAAAATAGGACTTCGGATCAAAAAATTGAGGCAAAAGACCGGAATGAGTCAGGATGTGCTTGCGCGGAAAATGAGACTGCCCCGTCCAGCCATATCTCAAATAGAGAGCGGCGCACGAAAGATCGCTACCGATGAGCTTCTCAGTTTTTCGCAAATATTCCATGTGCCGGTGGACGACCTGCTCAATCCTCGAAAAGAGCCGGAAGTCCGCTTGCATGAAGGGAAAGAAGAAAAGGAGACTAAGCCCAGGATGCGGATCAGCGTACCGCAAAAGAATCTTCAGAAGTTCAAGGAAGTGCTCCTGTACATCCTCAGTAAGGTCGGCTCGAAGCCGAACATTGGTGAGACGGTCATCTACAAGTTGCTCTATTTCATTGATTTCGATTTCTATGAAAAATATGAAGAACAATTGATTGGCGCGACGTATATGAAGAATCAATATGGTCCCACGCCGATCGAGTTTGCCAAAATCATTGAGCAGATGATTAATAAGGGGGAAATTGAAAAGGTAAAGAGCGCCTATTTCAACTACCCACAGACGAAATACCTCCCGCGAAACAAACCTGACCTTACCAAGTTCAAGGCGAGCGAGATAGAGGTGATTGATGACGTACTGAATAAGCTCTCGGACATGAATGCCAGCCAGATCAGTGAGCATTCGCATGGAGACATCCCCTGGATCACGACCAGCGAGGGTGAGGTTATCGAGTACGAAGCAGTCTTTTACCGCACGCCACCCTATTCTGTGCGGGCGTATGCTGAAGAAAACGGATGAGAGGACCGTTTTATAGTCCATATGTCGGAAGGCTGTTCAAGAAGATTTCCCATGTTCCAGAATTCGAGAAAGACCTCAAGACACTGGTCAGACGGTTCACCTCACTTGAAGAGGATTTGCAGATTTTCATCAAGGTTGCGATGAACGCATTTCACAAACAGAACGTCGATAGCCGGGCGATCCTTCAAATACCCGAACTCGGTATCCATTCACCGAAAATATATAAGGCCAGGAAGTTCGCCTGTAAGGCGCTGAAAGGGAAAGGCGTGCAGTCAGGTATAAGGGTCATCTATGCCTATCACGAAGAAGAGGACAGGATCGAGTTTATTGAGATTTATTATAGAGGAGATAAGGCGAGTGAGGATAGGGCGAGGATAGTGAGATGTTGTGGAAAGTGACCGATGACTGGATGGACAGGGAGATCAAAGCCAAAGGTATTTCGATGGAACAGAGAGACGGGATTTCGCGTAGTACCAGAGGACTCGTCAGAATGTACAGTTTACACGTGCAATTACAAAATGTAGCAACTGGTGTCATAATAATGCAACGTAGGAAACAACGGAGAGGCGTCCCGTACTCCCTGGAGATGAAATCAAAAAGGTCTCAGAACCTGCTATTTGGGCTGTACCCTCAAGGTGGCTTTTTACATAGAGCCTGTCCATATTTCTTCAAATACGCGCAGTGCTGATTCCATACAACACCTGCTACTCTGCACTTGAACGATCATCTTAGACATGAGGAGTTCCGGTTGAAACAGGAAAAAATCAAAAGGCACTCGTCCAGAGTGAGACTAATCCTGAGAAAACGTCGAAATGCTAACAAAATAGACCGGTATGGAACGTTTTTCGCCGGGGGAATGCTCGCCTTGGGTCTACCAGTAGCGTATTCTTCCCACATCTACGTGGACAAAATCTGATGAGGGATAATACCCCACGCCTCCTCTTCGAAGGTCGATGGCAGCGCGTTGCAGAGTCTTTAGTTCATAGCCAGGGAGTCGTATATCAATTGCCATTCCCTGAATGTGCATGCTGTTCTTTACCACTCCTTTGCTAATAATACTCATAAGTGAGTTCGTTTCTGGAGAACGATAGCCCGAAATAATATTGAAGGGGCCCGTGCTCTCCAGTTTCTGACGGAGAGTAAAGAGAAGGTCTAATAAATCGGTATCGATCTCCTTTACTTCTCCTGTACGGTAGTCACGCAATATGTAATTAATATCAGAGAGGGCTTGCGGCAGATACGTGCCCTGATTCCAGTAAACGGCCTTCAGGTTCTCTCCTGTATGGGTGTTATAAAAGGAGAGAGACTTTTCTTCAGAAAAGACATTCAATGCCGCAGAGACAGCCTTATGGGGGGATAGACACGCCGCGGTTGTTAACAGCCCGGCCACGAGAAAAGCTCTGCGGCTTATTCTATGGTGGGATGTCGCAGAGGAGGAAACTTTTTTGGATGTCATAAATTAATACCTCAAAAATCTATTATATTAAAATAACTAATATCAAACAAAAACCTCAACCATTAAAAGAGCATTATGATGCGGCGCATAATTCCAGACATTACAATTGCAATTATTAACTGTCAGTGAAGAGTCGGTTTTTTGTGCAGTGCCGCATCGAGGAGCTTATCTCTCCCATAGATGTCATTTCTGAACTGAAGAGTTCCCTCTTTATCGACCCAAGCCGTGAGATAGAGAAAATGGACATTTAATGGACGAGGGATTAACACTTTTTGTTCGGTACCTTGCTCTATTGCAGATAGTAATTTCCCCCGCGTCCAGACAGGGGCATCCCGCAACACATATTCCGCCAATTCAAGGGGTTTTTCAATGCGGGTGCAACCATGACTGAAGGTGCGCACATTCTGCGAAAACAGACCCTTCGAGGGGGTGTCGTGGAGATACACGTCATACAGATTCGGGAACATGAATTTAATACGTCCCAGAGGATTCAAGGGGCCGGGCTGCTGGCGGAATTTGTATGATAACGTACTGGCAGTAATCCCGGACCAGTTGATTCTGGCAGGGTCTATTTCCTCTTCACGGGTTCCCCAGCCCTTTAAGACCTTCATATCTTTTTCGGCAAGATAATGAGGATCGTGCTTTATTTTCTCAAGAATCTCTTTCTGAGCAATGCTGTCCGGAACATTCCACGAAGGATTGAGTATGAGGTAGGTCATCTTTGCGGTAAAGACAGGAGTGCGCATATACGGTTTACCCACAATCACTTTCATCGAAAGAACCGATTTCCCTCCTTCGATAACATTCAGTTCAAAATTCGCAATGTTGACGATAATGGAGCGTTGCTCCGGATTCCCGAGTATCCAGCGCAGCCTTTCCAGATTCAGTTCCATCTGACGTATCCGCTGTTTTAATGGAATATTGAGAGCGTTGAGAGTAATAGAGCCGACAATACCGTCTGCTTCAAGACCGTGCCGTTTCTGAAAGGTGATAACCGCCTGCTCCAGTTGCTCATCAAAAAGATCCTCCCTGTTTATCTTTACAGCCCCCAGATCATGTGACGCAGAAAGTCTTTTTCTCAGTTCCACGACTCTGCCGGAGATGGAATTTATTTTGAGAGAGGGACCGCGTGAAACCATCGGCCATTCACCCTTTGATGATAGTTCCCTGTACTGCGCGAGAGCCTGCCTGAGTTTGGAGTAGGAATCCTGTTCGGGGCGGAGCTTTATCAACGACTCTCGTATCTGTTTCTTTCTGAGTGCCTGTTCAAGGACAGTGGATACATCCACATTTCCGCGTTTTGCAAACCACTCTGCTTCAATAGTCACCGGGTCCACGCATCCGGCTGACAGGTGACATCCGAGGGTGAGAAACGCATCTGTGAGGAGTATATCGAGATCAGCTATGCGTCCCGGATCAGATCCCTTCTCTATATTATCGACAAGAGATTGAATAAGGCCAAGGTGATAGTGGTCGGGCGTGAGCCCATCGCCGTATGCTTCCTCCACCGCTCGTATGAGTGTCTTTGCCTGCATCTGATTGTCATTCTGGCTCCACCCGGGCTGGTAGTTTCTTCCCTTATAAAAGGCTTTGATAAGAACCGTGGAGTAAATCCGCTCTCCCCCGATAACTGCTTTTGAAGGGGTGTCCCATCCGGTTACCTTCGTTTTTATGTGCAGACTAAGTAATGAATCAGTTGACTGAAAAGGAGGTCTTTTTTCAGAAAAAACATTTTGGGACCAGAAAAAAACAATGAACAGAACGAATGCAATAATTCCTTTTTCTGCAAGATTTATCGATGTCATATGGTTTTTTATTGTAACAAATCCAAGATCTATTAAAGTAATGGTATGTAGAAAATGGGAATACTTTTATGCAGTGCATCTGCCCATTTGTCAGGCAGAGATGATAAGCTCGTTAAAGTTGCACCTCTTCTTGAAATGGTAGACGATTGGGCGGGGGTCCTAAGTGCAGAGATCGAGGACAAGAGACTAAAGGAGATACGACACCATGAATGTACAGGGCGACCTTTGGGCGATGTCAGTTTTGTGGAGAGATTGGAGAGTGTCTCGGGCAGATCGTTACGGCGTCGAAAACCCGGCCCAAAGACAAAGGGCAAGGAGAATTAAGTATGGTGTCCCTAGAACTCCGAACCTAGAACTCCGAACGAACACAGTAAGGGTAAGGGAAATTTTCAAAAAGGACAAAAGCCGGATTTCATAAAACTCAATCTGGTAATCAATGGTAATGGAACAGCATTCGACGTGTCCCTATTTATTATACTCGCCCTTTTTTAACTTGCTGAAAGGGAATAATAATAAGTTCAATTAGTCAAGAACGTCCCATATGCTTTTTGGGGGCCGTTAGTCATTGTTTTATATCTTTCGAGGTTGCGCTATCAAATGGTATAATATTAGATGTCAAAGAAATCATTACTCGAAACCAATCCTTTCCTTAAAGACCCTGCTTTGCGTATGAAGATTGTCGAAACTGTTACCGTTTCTTCCTCATCTATTGAAGGTGTCCATGCTGCTGCTGAGCAAGCCATAAAAAATGTCGCCAAGACGAAAACAGCCTTCAGCGCGGCGCATGCGTGCGTCTCGTCGAGGAAAGAACAGCCTTAAAAACCTTCTTCATAGGATCATAGTCACGAACCAGGCCTGATTGCACAGCCGTAAAATATTCTTTTCTCTTCTTTCCTCGTATCCCCATAAAATCAAGACCCGGCAGCCCTGCCTGAAACGCCATTAAAACAGCAAGCAGTCGTCCCACTCTGCCATTTCCCTCCCGAAAAGGATGAATAAGCATCAATTCGGTATGGACGATAGCAAGTGCTGTGATAATCTCCTCATCGGTTTTGAATCGGCACGGGGTATACTTCTTCAACGGCCCTTCTTCCAATTCCTGCATGAGTTTTGGGATATGCCGTGCCATGGCAAAGGAAAAATTGTCTTTTGCCACATTAACCTGCCGGTATCGGCCTGCCCATTCATAGACATCGCCAAGCCATGCCTTATGAATGGCGCAAATATCCTTTGCGGTAAAACAATGATCTCTTGTGAACATGCCCATGAGCTTCGGTTGCACAAGGGCATACAGCTCAGCCTCAATAACATCCATCTCACGCTTGCGGGTGATATGCAACAGGTTCATGAGCACACGTCCCCGTGATCCCGGCTCGAATTGATCTTCGATCAGATGGGATGTGCGATAACGGCCCGATTTTTTCATCAAAGGATTCTAATCCGATGTTCTTTGTTGGTTTTACTATCCATGTTATTTAAAATAATCGGGGAAAATGTAAAAAATTGCAATAGTTAAAAATCAGGCAAAACATAACAGGAGGTTTCATGATTATTACAGAAACAATCTCTCTCAGCACAAAAGGTTTCACGGATGTCATCGATATAACGGGCAAAGTGGAAACAATCGTTGAAAAGTCAGATATTCAAAATGGACTGGCAACTATTTTCTGCTCCGGCTCTACAGGAAGCATCACGACCATTGAATTTGAAACAGGGGTTATTAATGACTTAAAGAAAGCGATTGAAAAGATTGCACCGTCTAACATTCCCTACGAACATGACAGGAGATGGGGTGACGGGAACGGATTTTCTCATGTAAGGGCAGCTCTCATGAAGCCATCCCTGACAGTTCCTATAATAAAAGGGAAGCTCACCTTGGGGACTTGGCAGCAGATTGTCTTTATCGACTTTGACAACAGGGATAGGAATAGGAATATTATTATTCAAACCATAGGAGAATAAACACTATACGCTTGCTCTTGACCATGGTATGGTATCGTGCTTTTTTCAAATAACGGGGAACCAAAACTTGAACGCATAGCCGAATTGTTGATATTTTGTTCACCTGCAAGTCCGCATATTTTTCCATTGAAAATTATTGATAATTACTGGTAAAAATATACTGTTGATCAATATGGGGAAGATAGCGGATCGAAGAGTGACGTAAAATGGCTAAGTGATATATATAAGAATAAGGGATTTTGGGGTAGCTCACGAATGCGATCAAGATATCTAGAGTCAAATTTATGCTTCAACCCAACGTGGAATTCTGCCTCAACTGTAGCAAATGACTGGACATTTCACCAAATCGCTCCGTATATCGGACGGATGAAAACTTCCATGGCGCGCGCACTTATTGAAATGGTAACGCATCGAGGAGATCTCATCGTAGATCCGTTCTGCGGATGCGGCGTTGTTACTCTTGAGGCTGCGGCCAACGGGCGCCGAGTTGTTGGGGGCGACTGGAACCCTTATGCTGTGCTGCTGACGCAGGCCAAGCTTTTTCCACCAGCAAGCCTGCGGGCAGCAGAACACCGGCTTGGCGACCTATGGTCGCTTGCGTGCCAAAAATATAGCGGGCAAGATCTTCGCACTGTGCCAGCATGGGTAAGGCGATTCTTTCATCCAGAAACTCTACGCAGTGCATTAGCCTTTCGCGACGCTTGTGTTGACAAAAAAGATGACTTCCTTCTCGCCTGCCTCCTGGGAATCCTGCACCACCAGCGGCCGGGCTTTTTGTCGTATCCAAGCAGTCATCTCGTTCCATATCTTAGGGACCGTAAATTCCCGCGTTTAAGCTTTCCTGAGATGTATGAGGAACGGGACGTCCTAACTCGACTCGAAGCCAAGGTCCGCCGAATGTTCCGGCGACCACCTGACATGTACACTGAATCCCGGCGCGTTTTCAAAATTGATGCTCGGGAATTTCCACGAATTCGTGGCATCAAGGCGGTCATCACAAGCCCTCCATATATGAATGAGCTTGATTATGTTCGAGATAATCGTCTCCGACTCTGGTTTATCGAGCGCTCATTGCCGCAAGGATTGGAATTGGTAGGTCGCAACCGCGAGCAGGCATTTACAGCTCTTCTTAAAACGGTTTGTGTTCGACTTGCGCCGAATGTTGAACATGGAGGTTACCTAGTTCTCGTAGTGGGGGGAGCTACCCGAGGCGGTGGTCCCAGAGGCGGCACCGTCTCGCTCACGCGCAAGCTGTTCGAGACCGAATCGGGCCTCAATGCGTTTCGGCTGGCGAGCAGCTATTGCGATGTTATTCCCGACATCCGTAGGGCAAGACGTGAGTGTCGCGGCACGAAATCTGAGACGGTTCTGGTGTATTGTAAAGAATAGCAGATATTCGAAGCGATAGATCTATCGTAGTGTACTTACGGGTGGAGTGATAAAAAGATGAGACAGAAACGTGACGATGCATGGCGCCGTAGTCTTGCTGGCTACAAAGTCGGTAAGTATAAACTCGTCAGCTTCGTGGGTGCCGGCAAGATTGGGTACGTTTACCGAGCTGAACAGAGCGACTTTCCCGATTCCCAGTGGGCTATTAAACTCATCTTTGATGAACTCAAATCAGGATGGGACGTCGAGTTGAAGAAAGTCATGCGGCTTGCCCTAGTCCCCGGTGTCGTCCATTACCACGGACTTGGGCCAGAACAAATTACACATGAAGGCTGTACGCAGCTCTGCCAATACACCGTCTGGGACTACATCCCGCCTGGCGAGAACCTGAAGGGGTATCTGGCTCGCGTTGGTCAAATTGGGGCGAGCTTTTTATTGGCTGTTATTGAAAGAATTCTACACGTTCTAAACGCGTGTCAGGAAAATGGGGTCGCTCGCCACGGCGATCTCCATTCGGGTAACATCCTTATTGGTGATGCAACGGCTGCTACGCTCGACGATTCCTTGCAGCGGCGAGCACCGATATTCGTGTCCGATTTCGGCTATGGGGCAACGGGCGCGGCAAAGATGCCAAAAGACGATTATGCGGGGCTGGTACAGATCATCAATAAAATGCTTCCTCACGTGAATTATACTACCGCAACAGCAACAGACCGCCAGATACTGCAGGCCCTGCAGCGTGATCTTGGCAAACTCATCAAGGAATCTGCTGGGTCCGAACGTAGATCACCGTTCGACCTACTGGTAATGCTGGGCGACATTAAACAACGAGCAAAATCTCATGGATTGCTACATCAGACGGCAGGGGCCGCTAGCGGAGCGGCCAGTGGCTCGCCGTCACCAATTGAAACGCCAAGTGTCGGCCAGTTTCAGGTTAGTGAAATGATTGGAGAACGTTGGGACTGGTGGAAATGGCTTTTTGTTCCCACAGTACCGGCACGCTCGAAGATCCTATCTCTCGACATTCCGACAGTCGTCACCGGACCTCGCGGATGCGGAAAGACGATGTTTTTTCGGCGACTCAGCGAACGACTCGTAGTCGAGTGCGGAGAGGTTGCCGGATTAACGTTGCACCGTCAGTTCGTAGCTCTTTACGTAAACGCAAACGACTTTGCTGATGCTTTTGCACATTTTCCTGAGAAACCGCAGCCGGAAGACGAAGAACGGCTTACGTGTTACGCAAATCTTTGCGTACTGGCCGATCTGCTTGAAGTGCAGTCTGCCAGGGCTGGGCGGCGGCGTGAGGGTATCACGGACGCCTTTCTCTCTATGGTCCAGCGTTTGCTCGTACCAGAAAACTTCTCTTATCTTGTCGATGGCGAGGATAGGCTTGAACGGTATCGAGCAGTACTTGAACAGATAAAATGGATGTTTCCGTCAAAAGGCTTCAATATCCCGTTTCCAGGTTACACCGAATTATCACAGCATCGCTGGCTTTCGCGCTTTGTGCAGCAAGCACGTGTTCACTGCCCATGGATCGCTGAGCGCGCGGTACTCTTGTTTATCGATGACTTTTCGACACCACGTGTTTCTCCGGCGATGCAACGCATCCTTAATCGACTGTTCCTGCAACGCTCTCAACATTTTCTCGCAAAAGTAGCTACCGAGGCTTCCAGCACCTTTATAGCGGAGGATTCGAGTGGCAAGAACTTGCAGGACGGGGACGACTACCAACTCGTCGACATGGGGGAGGAATCGCTATTCTTGCCGGACCCGGAGCGTCTCGCATTCCTTAACGAGGTTTTCTCGAGACGCCTTGCGATTGACCCACGTGTGCCGAACGACAGCAACTCGCTGCGAGCGCTGCTCGATTTTATGCCTTTGTCTAAAACCGAGTTCGCGCGACGTTTGCGCGATATGCCAGACAGCCAACCTTCAGTCGAGAAGCACGAGGTTGATGGCTCCTCTCAGAGGAGAGGCCGCTCACGTCCACGAGTAACTTATTTCGGTGAAAACGTTTTCTCTGATCTCTGGTCTGGTGACACACGAACGATGATTCAACTTATTACAAATGTTGTTGATCACGCGTCGGAGACAACCGAGCATACCACGACCGCGAAACATATATCATTGCCAGTCAAACCAGACATCCAGGATCGCGTATTCCGTAATCGTGGTGGTGAATGGCTTAATTCACACACCCGCAACGAACCTACTGACCCGAAGCGCATGAAGGAGGAACTGGCACGACTGCAGCAATGTAAGGCAGGCTACAAATTGTGTGGGGAGTACGGCGACCATCTTAAAGCTGTCGTTGAAGCTTTTGTTGCAGCAGCAAGGAAATTGCTGCTAGGTCCAACTTATAATATCATCCAAGAGGGCGGAACCCGCCGCGAGGTCCCTCGCATGGCATTCCGCCTTGAGATTGTTGACGAGTTTCGGATTGACGGCTTGGCCAAGGAGATCTATCGCGATCTTGTTCGATATGGTCTATTCATGCGCGATAACCGTGGCAAAAGCGTGCGCGGAACCTTCGTGCCTCGACTTTATCTGAGGCGACTATTGCTTCCTTTCTGTACACTCGCCCTGTCCAAGCGTGATAGTGTCCAGCTTACGTGCGCGGCGTTCACGCAACTCCTCTTGGAACCAGATGTCTTTAAGGTCAATTTCACAATACGGCGTGGGCGCACTGATATATCGGGTGATCAAATGGCAATATCATTTCCAGATTCTCTGCCAGTTGATTCTTTCGACACCGCGTATGATGATATAGGGTTAGATGATGCGGGTTCTTTAGGATTGATCGATGAGGCTATCCGCGATAACACTTCCTCTGACGATGATAAAGGGAAAGCGCTATGATTGACAGACCTTTCCCATCGGCCTTAAACAATCTTCTCCCGTCCCTTCAGCCCTGCGACCACTTGGACCTTGAAAAGGAAGAACTCGTTATCCACGCTCCTGGGTTCGAAGATAGGACTATGGCCGTGGCCGAAACGGTTGCATCTTCGCGGGGGGCGCGAGGAATCCTACTTGACTATTTACCGTATGACGCTAATAATCGCATTAATAACGTGAGAGACGCTCTCTCAAATCGCGGCATTGAGGTTGCGAATGAGGATATTATAAGATACCACCGGTTCGAGCCGGGCGATTTCGAAATACGGTTTCGAGATCGTCTTGAAGCCCGTGGTGCACATCGGGTGGTTATCGATATATCGACAATGTCGAAGCTCGAAATAATGCTCGTGCTGAACGTGTGTAATGAACTGGCGTTGCATGTCCGTATCCTATATAGCGAAGCTCAAGAATACGGCCCAAGCCAAACAGAGTTTGAGCGAGCGAAGGAGGAGAACAAGATCCACCAACCAACATTACAAATCTTTTCCGGCGTTTATGGGGTTGTGCGTGTCAGTTCTCTTGCAAGCGTGGCAATGCAGGGGCAACCGACTGCCGCAATAATTTTTATGTCCTTCAACGATGCTCTTACTCAGGTCCTGCTTAATACTGTATACCCAAGCCGTCTTTTTCTGATAAATGGGCAACCTCCCATTCACACATGGCGAGAGGAAGCGACCGCATGGATTCATGATCAAGTAAGACGCGAGTGGGGGGAGGATAACCCAGTGGAGTTTACAACAGGCGGTGTGGGTATGCCAAGGCGCGTGGCCTCTACGTTGGACTATAGGGAAACTGTGGCTTTGCTTCTACGACTTTATTGGCAGTTGTCGGCGAACCACCGCATACTGCTCGCGCCGTCCGGAAGCAAATTGCAGGCGCTGGGTAGCTATATAGTAAAGGCGCTGCACCCGGACATTCACATCGAGTACCCATCACCGGAAGGGTTTTTCCCAAATTACAGCTCAGGTATTGGGAAACGATGGCTTATCGATCTTGGCCAGGTTTCAAAACGAATCTCGAAAATATCCGATGCGGAGCGATATGAATACTTGGAAATCCCGACTGATATTTGACGAAAACCTCAGGCAACAGCTCAGAGTCATTTGCAGGATATTAGGTGCACGTTCTTGGCAATTGACAAAGCAAATGAGAACCAAAACAATGTGGCTTGGCTGTGAAGATTTCCGTTTGTACCCCGCATGATTGGCGGGATATTATCCAGTGTTTAGTTCTGTGAGAAGGAGGCGGAATAATTTATAAGTTATTGAACCTTTTCCGAATAGTTCCTTCTCCCAAACCCAATTGATTCTCAATCTTTCTGAAAGACAATCCTTGTTTTCTTAATAATCTTGCCTTCTCAAATATTTCATTATTGATTGAAGGCCTACCTAAGCGTTTCCCTTTTTGGCGGGCATTCTCTAAACCAGCCTTCACTCTTTCTCGAATAATATCTTTTTCAAACTCTGCCACTGCTCCAATAATCTGAAATACCAGTTTTCCTTTAAGAGTTGTGGTATCGAGATTATTATCATAAGAAATGAAGTGCTATAAAATGGCACCTGCCATGATCTCACGTTTCAGTACATTGTAGGCGCAATTATTCCTACAATAGTTGACATTTTGCACATTTATTCTAATCGTGTCAGGCGATTTTCACTTCAAGCCTCTTGCCGAGGGCGTGAGCAACTTTCTCAAGAGTTGATAGCTTGATGTCCTCAGCGTGGTTCTCGATCCTTGAGATGGCGGTCTTTTTTGTTTTTAGTCTCTTTGCGAGATCTTCCTGGGTCATTCCGGCAGACTCTCTGGCCTGTTTGAGCACTACCCCGATTTTGAACTGCTCATAACCCTTGTCATATCCTTCGGCAAAACTCCTGTCTCTCTTTTTTCTTTCATGAATGTATTTCTTCAGGTCACTCATTTCTTTAACCTCCTTTTTAGATAATCTATCCTGTAGGCCTCGGCTCTCTCTATTTCCTGCTGTGGGGTCTTCTGGGTCTTCTTGGCGAATCCATGAGTAAGAATAACCACCGAATTCGCCTCAAAGAAGCAGAATATCCGGTATGCGTTTGAGGCAAACTGGATTCTGCATTCCCAAATCTCCTCAGTGCCGACAAGTTTCTTGAAATATGTCGACGGTACGACTTCCAGGTCTTCCAGCAGACTCAAAACCCAAGCTACCTTCTGAGCTACCTTCCCGGGCAATGAATCGAGGAAGTCTTGAATAGGGCACTTACCATCAGCTGTTTTGTAAAAGATTACTGTTTTGCCCACAATGCCATGTTAACATCCATGTTAACATTTGTCAACCCGGGGGGACAGGTCTTTATTCTTACAGTCGGAGGGCTATCTTCATCTTTCAGTTTTTATAACAATAACCTCTTGCGCTCCACAGAATGGTCAGTCTGATAGATAGAATCTGTTTCTGTGAGAGAGTGATCTATGTCTGAAGTCGCTTAACATCTCTCATCCTATGTGCACTGTGCTTATTTAGCGAATATCTGAAATATGTCAAGTTCAGGGATAAACAGTTCAATAATAAACAAAAAATTCAGCCTATTGACGCTTTTTATATGCTTTTTTTCATGCGAAATCGACCTGAATTGATGTGTTTGTCTGCATTGACTTATAAATACTCCTGAGGTTAATATTTTTATATGCCTCAGCATTCAGACTATGTCCCGCTCCACGTGCATTCAGAATACAGCCTGCTGGACGGAGCAATAAAGATCAAGGAGCTTATCGAGCAGGCGAATGCCTTTAAAATGCCTGCTGTTGCAGTAACAGACCATGGGAATCTTTTCGGCGCGGTGGAATTTTACCGTCTTGCAACGAAAGCCGGGATAAAGCCGATCATCGGCTGTGAGGTATATGTTGCACCGGGAAGCCGTCTTGATAAGAAACAGGGCTCTGATTCAGAGGAGTCTTCATTCCATCTGATTCTGCTTGCAAGGGATAACAACGGATACCGCAATCTTGTCACCCTGGTGACAAAGGCATATACAGAAGGATTCTATTATAAACCAAGAATAGACAGCGCCCTACTCGAACAGTACAGCGGAGGTCTGATCGGACTTTCAGCGTGTCTGAAAGGTGAAATACCTTTTTATCTGCGAAACGGGATGGTAGATAAGGCCCGGGAAAAAGCTCTCGAATACAAGCATATTCTGGGACCGGAAAACTTTTATCTTGAAGTTCAGGACAACGGAATCCCCGAACAGGAACAAGTAAACAGGAAGCTCGTTGAACTCTCAAAAGAACTGCATATCGGACTTGTCGCCACCAATGACTGCCATTATATGAAACAGGAGGATGCGAGGGCTCATGATATCCTTCTTTGCATCCAGACAGGCAAGACAGTGAATGACAAAAACCGTATGCACTTTACATCGGATAACTTCTATTTCAAATCGCCTGAGGAAATGAAGAATGCCTTTAAAGACATACCAGAGGCGGTCCTCAACACAAGGGCCATTGCTGAAAGGTGTAATGTAACATTCAGTTTAGGAAGGACCCTGCTGCCTAAATATGAACTCGAAAATGGCAAGACGCCGGATTCTCTGCTTGAAACACTTGCATTCGAAGGCATGTTAAGCAGGTTGGGAAAGGATCCGGGCAAACAGTATACAGATAGGCTCAGGGTAGAGCTCGACATAATAAAAAAGATGGACTATTCCTCTTATTTCCTCATAGTATGGGACTTCATCTCCTATGCGAAGAAAAAAGGCATCCCTGTGGGCCCGGGGAGGGGCTCTGCAGCAGGGAGTATCGTATCGTTCTGTCTTGGCATAACAGATATTGACCCGGTCAAATATAACCTTCTTTTTGAGCGCTTTCTCAACCCTGAAAGGATAAGTATGCCGGATATAGATGTGGACTTCTGTAAAGACAGGAGGGCAGAAGTCATTGCCTACGTTGCTGAAAGATACGGTAAGGATCATGTGGCCCAGATAATTACCTTTGGTACAATGGCAGCTAAGGCTGCGATACGGGATGTCGGCAGGGCGCTCGAAATCCCTTACGGAGAAGTGGATAAAATTGCAAAACTGATACCAAATACTCTGAACATTACAATTGATGAGACGTTAAAAATTGAGCCGCAGTTCAAGGCGCTCTACAATTCAAACCCAAGGATAAAAGAACTTATAGATAATGCAGTAAGACTCGAAGGACTATGCAGACATGCATCTACTCATGCTGCAGGTGTTGTTATATCGCCGGCTCCCCTCACAGACTATACCCCCCTCTACAGAAACCCTTCTGATGGAAGCATTGTGACACAGTTTGATATGGCGTCCATCGAAAGGATAGGACTGTTGAAATTTGATTTCCTTGGTTTAAAGACCCTCACTGTAATAGACAAGACCCTGCAGTATATCAGGGACAATGGTAAAGAATTTTCACTAAAGGATATATCGTTCCAGGACAAACAGACATATGACCTCCTGAGTTCAGGGAATACCACCGGTATTTTCCAGCTTGAAAGCGCCGGCATGAGGGACCTGCTTGTTAAAATGACTCCGGACAGGTTTGAAGATCTTATAGCAATCGTCGCTTTGTACAGACCGGGTCCCATAGGAAGCGGAATGATAGATGAGTTTATTAAGAGGAAAAAAGGGAAGATTCCGGTTAAATATGATCTTCCCCAGTTGAAGGAAATCCTGGATGAAACATATGGAGTCATTCTCTATCAGGAACAGGTTATGAGCATTGCAAACAAGCTCGCAAACTTTACTATGGGACAGGCGGATATCCTCAGAAAGGCGATGGGGAAGAAAAGACCTGAAGAAATGGAGAAGCAGAAAGAGGCTTTTATTAACGGGGCTATTGCAAAAGGCATCACAGAGAAAAAGGCGATAAAAATATTTGATCTGATGGCGCTTTTTGCTGAATACGGCTTCAATAAATCCCATTCAGCAGCCTACGCATACGTTACCTACGAGACAGCCTATTTAAAAACACATTTTCCTGTGGAGTTCATGGCAGCTACACTTAGCGCTGATATGGACAATACCGATAAGATTGTAAAATTTATAGCAGGATGCCGGGAAATGGGGATAGCTATTCTACCGCCTGACATAAACATGTCCGGAAAAGAGTTTAAGGTTGTTGGCAGTTCCATACGATTCGGACTTGAGGCAGTCAAAGGAGTTGGATCATCTGCCATAGAGGCTATAATTGAATCGAGGGATACTGACGGACCTTTCTCGTCCATATCGAATTTTCTCGAAAGGGCTGATCAGAGGAGGGTAAATAAAAAGGTTGTCGAAAGTCTTATAAAGGCAGGGGCATTTGACTCTACAGGCACAACAAGGGCACAGGCAATGGAATTCATGAACAGGGTTCTGAATGGCGGCTCAAGGGCTCACTCTGCCCGTGCACATGGCCAGCAAAGCATCTTTGGTGATTCTGCAGAGGAAGCAGGGAATATTGAGGACTGGGGTACCGAGGAAATTTTAAGGCATGAAAAAGAGTCACTCGGTTTTTATATAACAGGCCACCCGTTAACAAAATATGATAAAGAACTTGAGAAAATCGGAACAAAGAGGATATCCGAGCTTGATGAAATACCTGATGGGCAGGAGGTTAAAATAGGAGGTATTTTAACAACCATAAGAAAGATACAGACCAAATCAAAGGCTGAACTAATGGCATATTGTACAGTTGAAGATCCTTCAGGTAATGTGGAGATAATAATTTTCCCTGATCTGTACAAGGCAAGCATGACAATTCTGCAGAAAGACGAATCAGTTCTTGTAAAAGGCACTGTTGATAAGACTGAAAAAGGATTGAAAATCGTTTCTTCCGATATAACATTACTGGATACACTTGTAACAAAATTGGGACAGAAGGCTGAGATAAGCCTGAAACTTCCATTAAATGATAATGTACATTTGCAAACACTGAAGTCTGTCTTGCTATCCAATGGAAAGGGCAGGTATCCTCTTTATCTGAGAGTATTTTATAAGGAGACTGAAACATTGATAACTACAGGTATAAAGATATCAGATGACAGGGATATCATCAGTAAAATAGAAGAAATCGCCGGGAAAGGGGCAGTGACTTTTCAATGATCAGGTATTACCTTGAATTCGAAAGACCGATAGAGGAGTTTGAGGTTAAGATAGACGAACTTAAACGTATATCTGACGGGAAGGATATTGATATATCGAGTGAGATAAAAAAGCTTGAAAAGAAGGTCAGGGATATCCGCTCAGAGATTTTCTCTTCACTCACCCCGTGGCAGAGAACGCTTATCGCAAGGCATCCTGACAGGCCATATACATTTGATTATATAAACATGATAACAAGTGACTTTATCGAACTGCACGGTGACAGAAGATACTCTGATGATCCTGCAATAGTTGCCGGGATAGGAAAGATACAGGATATGCCTGTAATCATCGCAGGGCATCAGAAAGGCCGGGGGACAAAAGAGAGGATCTACCGCAACTTTGGACAGCCGCACCCTGAAGGTTACAGAAAAACGCTCAGGGTGATGAAGCTCGCAGAGAGGTTTAAAAGACCTGTTGTAACTTTTATTGACACACCTGGCGCTTATCCGGGAATAGGCGCAGAGGAGCGGGGACAGGCAGAGGCTATTGCTGTAAATCTAATGGAAATGTCCAAGCTCAGGACTCCGATCATATCGATAGTCATCGGTGAAGGCGGGAGCGGAGGAGCATTAGCCCTCAGTGTAGCAGACAGACTGTTTATGCTTGAACATTCCTGTTATTCTGTAATCTCTCCTGAAGGTTGTGCAGCAATCCTATGGAAAAAAGAGAACGATCTTGGGACTGACGATTTCTCAAGGGCGGCAGATGCGCTGAAACTGACAGCCCAGGACCTGCTGGATTATAAGATAATAGACGGCATAATCCCTGAACCGATCGGCGGAGCGCACAGAGACCCCGAGGGTACGGCAAAAAATATATCTGAACATATCTTAGCGGCTTTTGAAGAACTTAAAACAAAGACCCCCGGTAAGCTTGTAGAAGAGAGATATAAAAGGTTCAGGAAAATAGGCAGCTTCATAGAAGAGACAGAATAACTTTTTCTTGTTTCCAAAAATCATCGTTTCTAACAACTTCCATTTAATTAAAGCATATGCTATAGTTAAGGCCAATAAATGTAAGTATTATTCACAGTACAAACTATTTTGAAAAAATTTCCAAATGAGATGTCAAATAAAATTTTAATTAACTATTCCGGGAATTAAAGGAGATTTATGGGAGAGGTGAAATGCTGGGAGTTTTTTGCATGTGCTGAGAAAAAATGCCCGGTTTATAAGACAGAAGACCTGAAATGCTGGCTCATCCCGGGAACCCATTGCCGGGATGAGATTCAGGGTAAATTTATCGATAAAATCGAGATGTGCATTCGTTGCAAGATTTTTAAGGTGAATATGGATGTTTCAGTTATGAGAGAGACCTGTACCGTAATAAATAAACAATTCAAGGAATTCGGACGGATTGTGAAAGCAAGGGACAGGGAACTGGAAGGCATAATTCTGGAATTAGCCTTAAGTCTGTCAGAGGTATTTGAGGCGTTAAAGAAAATTTCAGCTGGTGATCCAACAGTGAGGGTACCAGAGCATTCAAAAATAGAACTCATTGCAAAGCTAAAGCATATGATTAATATAACCGCAGAAAATATCGGTGAGATTGTTGATCAGGCTCATGAATTTGCTATCTGTCTTGCCGAGCATTTTGACGTGCTCCACAGAGTCTCCAAAGGTGACCTGAATAGCAGGGTATCCGGCGGATCAAAAGTTGAATTGCTGGAATCTCTCAGGGAGGTAACGAATGAGACTATCGAAAATATATCCAGGGAAATAGCGAAGCGCACCGAAGCAGAAAACAATTTAATAAAAGAGAAGAGCTTGAGTGATTCGGCAATCAACAGCCTGCCATGTGTGTTTTTTCTGATAGACGAAAATGGACGGACCCTGCGATGGAACCATAACCTGGAAGTGGTTACAGGGTATTCATCCAAAGAAATTTCGAAGATGAGCCCTGTTGATTTTTTTGATGGTGAGGAAAAAAAGCTGATTGAGTATAAGATTCAGGAAGTGTATTTTACAGGTCAGTCGACTGCAGAGGCTCATCTGGTGTCCAAAGATGGGAGAAAAACACCCTATCTTTTTACTGAACTGCGATTTACATCGAACAACCAGAATTATCTTGTCAGTGTTGGGATTGATATTACCGATCAAAAACTTACTGAAAACACGCTGCGTGAGAAAGAGGAACGTGAGACTCTCATCCTGAGCTACCTGCCGATGGCTTTTTACACTGCACAACCATTCAGTGATTTCTGTACGATATGGGTTAGTGAACAAATCGATCGTATTTCCGGATTTCTCCCTGAAAAATTCAATAATGAGCCGCATCTCAGAACTTCGAGAATACACCCTGATGATCATAGAAGGGTGCTGGAGGAGATTGAATCTATTCATAGCAAAGGCACAATTGTAACAGAATACCGCTGGCAGTGTGCCAATGGTTCTTATAATTGGTTCCGTGACCAGGCAGTTCTCATAAGGAATAAAAAAGGTGAACCAGAGGAGATTGTTGGTGCATTGCTGGATATTACTGATCGCAAGCTTAATGAAGAAGCCCTCCACAAATTATCACTCGCTGATGATCTGACAGGTCTTTATAACAGGCGGGGGTTTTTTACCCTTGCAGAGCAGCAATTGAAAATAGCTAACCGTATTAAGAAAAAAATATTGCTTCTTTTTGCTGACCTGGATGACCTGAAGTGGATTAATGATAATTTAGGTCATAATGAAGGTGATTCTGCATTGATCCAGATTGCAGATATTCTCCAAAAGACGTTTCGTGAATCAGACCTCATCGCACGCATAGGAGGAGATGAATTTGCGGTCCTTGCAGTAGAAACTGAAGAGACAAATGCTGATATTATTACTACGCGTTTATTAGACAGCCTAAAGAATTATAACGCCGAGAGAAAACGGGCTTATAACCTATCAGTCAGTATCGGCATTTCCCGCTATGACCCCGGCTACCCCTGTTCAATTGATAAGTTACTGGCCAGGGCGGATAAACTGATGTATAAGTTCAAGAGAAAGAACCGGCCGGTCCCCGTTCTCAGAGCTGTTTAGCCCATATTATTCATAAATTTTTATGATAACACCTGAGAGAGACTATCCGCGCTCATTCTCGGTCGTTCCTCCCTGCGAGGCTTTTGCCTCTTTCTGTTAAAATATATACATAATGCTCATGAAGCTCTCCAGCGTCCCTTCAAAGCCTGGTGTCTACACTTTCAGCAATGCAAAGCAAAAAGTGCTGTATGTAGGTAAGGCAAAAAATCTCAGGAATCGTCTGAGAAGTTATTTCCGGAAATCTTCAGGTCTTGACAGCCGTAAGGCTTCCATGATGAGAGACGTCAGGGATTTCAATTATATAGTCACTGATAACGAGCTTGAAGCCTTTGTGCTTGAGGCGAATCTGATAAAACAATATAAACCCAGGTTTAACATAATCCTGAGAGATGATAAGAACTATCCATATCTTAAACTGACTGTCAATGAGGAATGGCCAAGACTCGAAGTCGTCAGAAAATTGAAAAATGACGGTTCAGTGTATTTCGGACCATATGTTCCGGCGGGCTCTATGTGGGAAACCCTTGCTTTTATAAGGAGAAACTTTCAGATAAGGAATTGCAGTTATTCACTTGAGAAACCAATGAGACCATGTATCCAGCATCAGATGGGAAAATGTCTTGCACCGTGTGCCGGAAAAATAACCAAAGGAGCATATCGAAGACTTATAGATGAGATAAGGTTGTTCCTGAGCGGCAAAAGAAAGGATCTGATCAGGGGACTTGAAAAAAATATGCTGAAACTTTCTGAGGATATGAAGTTTGAGGAGGCTGCCAGGATAAGGGACAGGATCAGGGCGATAGAAAAGACATGGGAGTCACAGAAGGTTGCAGCGCCTGAACTTGGAGATATTGATGTCATTGGATCATACAGGGCAGAGGGTGAAGTATTATTCAATATGTTTTTTGTAAGGAATGGCACCATGACAGGCGCAAAGGAATTTATTATTAAAAATATCGAAAATGTCCCGGATAAGGAATTGATGCATACTTTTATATTGCAGCTTTATTCAGGGGAGATCATGCCCCCGTCAGAAATAGCAACCCCTGTATTGCCGGAAGAATCAAGATCATTAGGAAGATGGCTTGGTCAGCGTAAAGGAAAGCGTGTGAAGATACTTTCTCCAAGATCTGGAA
>Ga0315278_10000710_pt1 | contig 29022 bp, 20 predicted proteins | sample YL17G06_0_MG_FD_203880 | JGI IMG/M metagenome (GOLD analysis project Ga0315278, IMG submission 203880) | Sediment microbial communities from Yellowstone Lake, YNP, Wyoming, USA - YL17G06_0 | ecosystem: Environmental > Aquatic > Freshwater > Lake > Sediment | place: USA: Wyoming | collected... | reverse complement strand
GGCGGAGAAAGCGGCGGTCGCGGCGTTGATTCAGGCGTTGCGAAGCCCGGCCTTCGTCCGGATTGCACGACGGTTCGCGGGATACAGGGCGGACGCGGCCGGATCGATCGTCGGCCTCGATGCCATCCGCGCCGCGGAGAAGGCGTAGAGTGATGCATTTGCGTCAGCGCAAACGGCGACCAGGCGCGAGGCACGATCGAGCGCGGGAGTGACACGATGAGCCATTGGCGAAGCTGCCTCGAACGTCGCGCGGCCCCCGTCGGGAAACCGGTGCGGCACGCGGCGCGGGACTTGTGATGACGCCGCGCGAACCTCTGCACCTGCATGTTCCGGAGCCCACGGGACGCCCCGGCCGCCATACCGATTTTTCCTACCTGCACGTGTCGCCCGCCGGCGCGGTGCGGCGCCCGCCGGTGGACACCCCGCCCGTCGATACCAGCGACCTCGCCTACGCGCTCGTGCGGGTGCTGGACGACGAAGGCCGCGCCGTCGGGCCCTGGGCGATGCCGGTCGACCTCCGGTTGCTGCGCGGCGGCCTGCGCGCGATGATGAAGACGCGCATCTTCGACGCCCGCATGCTGATCGCGCAGCGGCAGAAGAAGATGTCGTTCTACATGCAGTGCCTGGGCGAAGAGGCGATCGCCATCGCGCATGCGCTGGCGCTCGAGCCCGGCGACATGTGCTTTCCGACCTACCGCCAGCAGGGCCTGCTGCTCGCGCGCGACGACGTGGACATGGTCGAGATGATCTGCCAGCTGCTGTCCAACGAGCGCGACCCGCTGAAGGGCCGGCAGCTGCCGGTGATGTATTCGTACAAGCGCGCCGGGTTCTTCAGCATCAGCGGCAACCTGGCCACGCAGTTCATCCAGGCGGTGGGCTGGGGCATGGCCTCGGCGATCAAGGGCGACACCCGGATCGCGTCGGGATGGATCGGCGACGGCGCCACCGCCGAGGCCGACTTCCACACCGCGCTGACCTTCGCCCACGTGTACCGGGCGCCGGTCATTCTCAACGTGGTCAACAACCAGTGGGCCATCTCGACGTTCCAGGCCATTGCCGGCGGCGAGGCCACCACCTTCGCGGCCCGCGGCGTGGGCTGCGGCATCGCGTCGCTGCGGGTCGACGGCAACGACTTTCTCGCGGTCCACGCCGCATCGCAGTGGGCCGCGGAGCGCGCGCGCCGCAACCTCGGGCCGACGCTGATCGAATGGGTGACCTATCGCGCCGGTCCGCACTCCACCTCGGACGATCCCTCCAAGTACCGCCCGGCCGACGACTGGGCGCACTTTCCGCTCGGCGACCCCATCGCGCGGCTCAAGCAGCATCTGATCGCCATCGGCGCGTGGTCCCTGCAGGAACACGAGGACGCGCAGAAGGAACTCGAGGCGCAGGTGGCCGCAGCGCAGAAGGAAGCCGAGGGCTACGGCACGCTGGCCGACGGCCACATGCGCAGCGCCGCCGAGATGTTCGAGGACGTCTACAAGGATATGCCCGAGCACCTGCGCCGCCAGCGGCAACAGCTTGGATTCTGAACATGGACACGAAAGCCGGCAGCAGCGAGACGACCGTGGGTACGCGCACGACGCCGATGACGATGATCCAGGCGCTGCGCTCGGCGATGGACGTCATGCTCGACCGCGACCCCAACGTCGTCGTCTACGGCCAGGACGTGGGCTACTTCGGCGGCGTGTTCCGCTGCACCGAAGGCCTCCAGGCGAAGTACGGCAAGGCGCGCGTGTTCGACGCCCCGATCTCGGAAGGCGGCATCGTCGGCACCGCCGTGGGCATGGGCGCCTATGGCCTGCGACCGGTCGTCGAGATCCAGTTCGCCGACTACTTCTATCCGGCCTCCGACCAGATCGTCTCCGAGGCGGCACGCCTGCGCTACCGCTCCGCGGGCGACTTCGCGGCGCCGATCACCATCCGCATGCCCTGCGGCGGCGGCATCTACGGCGGGCAGACGCACAGCCAGAGTCCGGAGGCGCTGTTCACGCACGTGTGCGGGCTGCGCACGGTGATGCCCTCCAACCCCTACGACGCCAAGGGGCTGCTGATCGCCTCGATCGAATGCGACGACCCGGTCATCTTTCTCGAGCCCAAGCGGCTCTACAACGGCCCGTTCGACGGTCACCACGACCAGCCGGTCGTGCCCTGGTCCAGGCACCCGCTCGGCGAGGTGCCCGAAGGCCACTACACGGTGCCGCTGGAGTCGGCCGCGGTGTTTCGCCCCGGCAGCGAGCTGACGGTGATCACCTACGGCACGATGGTGTTCGTGTCGGAGGCGGCGGCGCGGGAGACCGGCATCGACGCCGAGATCATCGACCTGCGCAGCATCTGGCCGCTGGACCTCGCCACGCTCGTCGACTCGGTGAAGAAGACCGGCCGCTGCGTCGTCGTGCACGAGGCGACGCGCACCAGCGGCTTCGGCGCCGAGCTGACGGCGCTGGTGCAGGAGCACTGCTTCTATCACCTCGAAGCGCCCATCGAGCGCGTGGCCGGCTGGGACACGCCGTACCCGCATGCGCAGGAGTGGGCCTACTTCCCCGGCCCTGCGCAGGTGGCCACCGCGTTCAGGCGCGCGATGGAAAAATAGCATGAGTGCTCACGTCATCAAGGTGCCGGACATCGGCGAGGGCATTGCCGAGGTGGAGCTCGTGGCCTGGTACGTGCAGCCCGGCGACACGGTGGTCGAGGACCAGACGCTCGCGGACGTGATGACCGACAAGGCGACGGTGGAGGTTCCCTCGCCGGTCGTCGGCACCGTGATCGCGCTCGGCGGCGATATCGGCCAGGTGATGGCGGTCGGGAGCGAATTGATCCGCATCGAGGTCGAAGGCGCAGGCAACGTCAAGGCGGCGCCTGCCGCTGCCGCAACGGCGGCGCAGCCATCGACGACGCCCACGCCGGCTGCGGCAAAGCCGCCGACACCGCCCTCGGCCCCGAACGCGCCTGCGCGCGCTGCTGCAGCCTCGCCCCAGCCGCCGCCGCGAACGGCGGCGACGGCGCCCATCGTGCAGGCGCCGCGCAGGGCGGGCGCCAAGCCCGTCGCCTCCCCCGCCGTGCGCCGGCGCGCATGGGACCTCGGCCTCGAGCTGCAGTTCGTCCCCGGCAGCGGCACCGCCGGGCGGATCACGCACGAGGACCTCGACGCCTACGCGGCGCGAGCTTCCGGAGGGCAGCCCAGGACCGCCGGATCGCGCTACGCCGAGCGCAACGACGAAGAGGCGATTCCCATCATTGGCCTGCGCCGCAAGATCGCGCAACGGATGCAGGAGGCCAAGCGCCGCATCCCGCATTTCACCTATGTCGAAGAGATCGACGTCACCGAACTGGAGACGCTGCGCGCCCGGCTGAATGCGCAATACGGCGCGCAGCGCGGCCGCCTCACGCTGCTGCCGCTGCTGGCGCGCGCGATCGTGCTGGCGGTGCGGGAGTTTCCGCAGATCAACGCGCGCTTCGACGACGAGGCCGGCAGCGTCACCCGCCATGGCGCAGTGCACATCGGCATCGCCACGCAGACCGACGGCGGCCTGACGGTACCGGTGCTGCGCCACGCCGAGGCGCTCGACCTGTGGGCCACCGCCGCCGAGATCGCGCGGCTGGCCGATGCGGCACGCTCGGCGCGCGCCACGCGCGAGGAACTCGGCGGCTCGACCATCACCATCACCAGCCTCGGCGCGCTGGGCGGCATCGTCACGACGCCGGTGATCAACCACCCCGAGGTTGCCATCATCGGTGTCAACCGCATCGTCGAACGGCCGATGATGCGCGGCGGCATGGTGGTGCCGCGGCTGATGATGAACCTGTCGTCGTCGTTCGATCACCGCGTGGTCGACGGCGCGCATGCGGCTGCGTTCGTGCAGGCGCTGCGCGGCTTGCTGGAATGCCCCGCGACCCTGTTCGTGGAGTAGCCGATGGACACGCGATCGACCACCCTGCTCGTCATCGGCGGCGGCCCCGGCGGCTATGTCGCCGCGATCCGCGCGGCGCAACTCGGCATCGCCACCACGCTCGTCGAAGGCGACCGGCTCGGCGGCACCTGCCTCAACATCGGCTGCATTCCGTCCAAAGCCCTGATCCACGCTGCCGAGCAGTTCGAGCGGGCCTGCCATTACGCGCAAGACTCGCCGCTAGGCATCCACGTGGCGTCGCCGCGCATCGATCTCGCGCAAACGGTGCGCTGGAAGGATGGGATCGTCGGGAGGCTCACCGGCGGCGTCGCCGGACTGCTGAAGAAAAACGGCGTGCAGGTGATCAACGGCTGGGCCCGCATCGTCGATGGCAAGACGGTCGCGGTCACGACGGGCACGGCGCAGGACGCGTTGCACATCGCCTGCGACCACCTGTTGCTCGCACCCGGCTCGCAGCCGGTGGCGCTGCCGGCGATGCCCTTCGGCGGGCGCGTCATCTCGTCGACCGAAGCCCTGGCGCCGCAGGCGCTGCCGCAGCGACTGGTCGTCGTCGGCGCCGGCTACATCGGGCTCGAACTCGGCACCGCTTATCGCAAGCTGGGCGCTGAAGTGACGGTGGTCGAGGCCCTGGACCGCGTGTTGCCGGCCTACGACGAGGAACTCGTCAAGCCGGTGGCCGCGTCGCTGCGACGGCTCGGCGTGCAACTGCACCTGGGTTGCACCGTGCAGGGGTTGAACGCGAGCGGGGACGCGGTGCGCATCCGCGCCGCGCAAGGCGAAGAGTCCATGCTGCCGGCGGATCAGGTACTGGTCGCGGTCGGGCGGCGGCCGCGCACCGACGGCTTCGGATTCGAGACGTTGATGCTCGACATGAACGGCCGCGCCGTGCGCGTCGACGACCAATGCCGCACGTCGATGCGCAACGTCTGGGCGATCGGCGACGTGACCGGCGAGCCGATGCTGGCGCACCGCGCGATGGCGCAGGGCGAGATGGTGGCCGAGATCATCGCCGGCCACCGCCGGCACTTCCTGCCGGCGGCGATACCCGCCGTGTGCTTCACCGACCCCGAGGTGGTCGTCGTCGGCCGTACGCCGTCCGAGGCGGCGCAAGCCGGTCTGGACTGCATCAGCGCGATGTTTCCATTCGCCGCCAACGGGCGCTCGTTGACGCTCGAATCGGGCGACGGCTTCGTGCGGGTGGTCGCGCGCCGCGACAACCACCTGATCGTCGGCTGGCAGGCGGTGGGCCGCAGCGTGTCGGAGCTCAGCGCCGCATTTGGCCATTCGATCGAGATGGGCGCGCGGCTCGAGGACATCGCCGGCACCATCCACGCCCACCCGACGCTCGGCGAAGCAGTGCAGGAAGCGGCGTTGCGGGCGCTAGGGCACGCGCTGCACGTGTAGGCCGGCGTTCGCGGCAGCGCGAGCGGGATCAGCGCCATCAGCGACCCCATCCCGGCGTCGACGGTCTCGATTTCGATGACGGTATCGGGTGCAGCTCCGATAAAGGATGCGGGCCGAAGCCAGCGCAAATCCGGTGGGGCACGCATGAACGCGCCACGACGAACTAGAATCCGTATCATCCAACCATCGTCCTGACAACTTGCGCCATGGCCCCAAATTCGCTTTCCGACGTAGCGCTCGACGACAAATACCGGCAGCAGGAAGGCCGGGTGTTCGTGTCCGGCAACCAGGTGCTGGTGCGCCTCGCGATCCAGCAGCGCCTGCGCGATGCCGCCGCGGGCCGGAACACCGCCGGCTATGTCTCGGGCTATCGCGGCTCGCCGCTCGGCCGCTTCGACATGGAGATGTGGGCGGCGGCGAAGGTGCTCGACGCGCATCACATCCACTTTCGCGCCGCGGTCAACGAGGACCTCGCGGCGACGGCGCTCTGGGGCAGCCAGTACGTCGGATCGTTCGCCGGCGCGAAATACGACGGCGTGTTCGGGATCTGGTACGGCAAGGGGCCCGGCGTCGACCGCTCGGGCGACGTGTTCCGCCACGCCAACAGCGCGGGCACCAGCCCGCTCGGCGGCGTCCTCGCGATCGCGGGCGACGATCACGGCGCCAAGTCGTCGACCATCACCAATTTCTCCGACCAGATCTTCACGGCGGTCGGCATGCCGCTGCTGTACCCGTCGAACGCGCAGGAGGTCCTCGAGTTCGGCCTGCACGGGATCGCGCTGAGCCGCTACTCGGGCTGCTGGGTCGGCATGAAGGTCGTCACCGACATCATCGAGGGCGGCGGCACGATCGACGTCGGGCTCGACCGGCCCGCGATCACCCTGCCCGACGCCCGGCCGCTGCCGGGGCAGGGACCGGGCGGCTGGAGCATCCGCCTGCACGACCCGGCGACAGTGCAGGAAGACCGCCTGTACAACCACAAGCTGCACGCGGCGATGGCGTACATCCGCGCCAACGGTCTCAATCGCGTCACGCACGATGCCGCGGCGCCGCGCGTCGGCGTGATCGCCGCGGGAAAGGCCTACCAGGACGTGCTGCTGGCGCTGCCCGAGCTGGGCCTTGCCGGCGCGCGCTGCGGCGAGCTCGGGCTGCGCGTGGCCAAGGTCGGCGCGGTCTGGCCGCTCGATCCGGAATTCGTGCGCGCCTTCGCCGCGGGCCTCGACGTGATCCTCGTGGTCGAGGAAAAGCGCGCGCTGCTCGAGAACCAGATCAAGAGCGCGCTCTACGATGCGCCGCTCGCACGCAAACCGCGCATCGTCGGCAAGTTCGACGGCGCCAGCGAATGGGATGACCAGCGCGGCGCGCAGGTGCTGTCGCGCGTCGGCGAGCTCGCGCCGCCGCAGATCGCCAGGGCGCTCTCCGACTGCCTGCTCACGGTGGCGCCGGACTGCGGCCTGCAACAGGCCGGCTCCGTCCCGGCGGCGCCGGCGGCGACAACCGTGCCGATCCGCCCGCCGACCTTCTGCTCGGGCTGCCCGCACAATCGCTCGACGCGGGTGCCGGAAGGTTCGCGCGCGCTGGCCGGCATCGGCTGCCACACGATCGCCATGTTCCAGAACCCGGCGCAGACGGCGACCGTCTCGCACATGGGCGGCGAAGGCGCGATGTGGTTCGGGCAGCAGCCGTTCACCACGGAAAAGCACGTGTTCGCCAACATGGGCGACGGCACGTACTTCCACTCCGGCTTTCTCGCGATCCGGCAGGCGGTCGCCGCGCAGGTGCCGATCACCTACAAGCTGCTCGTCAACGGCTTCGTGTCGATGACCGGCGGCCAGCGCGTCGATGGCGACCTCACGCTGCCGCGCATGGTCGCGGAGGTGGCAGCCGAGGGCGTGCGCGAGATCGCGGTCGTCACCGACGATCCGGAGCGCATCCGCGCCCTGGGCCTTCCGCCCGGCGTCCCGATCCATCATCGGTCCGAGCTCGATGCGGTGCAACGGCGCCTGCGCGACTATCCGGGCGTCTCGGTGCTCTTCTACGACCAGCCGTGCGCGACCGAGCGGCGCCGCCTGCGCAAGCGCGGCAAGTGGTCCGACCCCGACCGGCGCACGTTCATCAACGCGGCGGTATGCGAGGGCTGCGGCGATTGCGGCAAGGCGTCCAACTGCCTGTCGATCGAACCGCTCGAGACCCCGTTCGGGCGCAAGCGGCGCATCAACCAGGCGTCGTGCAACAAGGATTTCAGCTGCATCGAAGGGTTTTGTCCGAGCTTCGTCACGGTCCATGGCGGCAGGCTGCGCAAGGCGCCCACGCCGGCGGTGGCCGGCGCGAACGTCGCGGAACTTCCCCCGCTGCCCGAGCCGTCGATCGAGCGGCCCGACGACGTCTACAGCGTGCTCGTCACCGGCATCGGCGGCACCGGCGTCGTGACCATCGGCCAGATCATCGGCATGGCGGCGCATCTCGACGGCCTCGCCTCGTCGATACTCGACGTGACCGGGCTCGCGCAAAAGTACGGCGCGGTGATGTCGCACGTGCGCGTCGCGACCGATGCGAAGGTGCTGCACGCGACGCGCATCGCCGCTGGCGAGGCCGACGCGATCATCGGCTGCGACCTGGTCGTGACGGCCGGGGACGAAGCGCTCTCCAAGGTGCGCCCCGGCCACACCCGCGTCGCGCTCGCCACGGATCTCACCCCGACCGGCGATTTCGCGCGCGATCCGGACTGGCAGGTCGACGCCGCGGCGCTGCGGCGCCGGATCGAGGACCGCTGCGGCGCGTCCGTCGTGGACACCATCGAGGCGATTCGCATCGCGGCTTCACTGCTCGGCGATCCGATCGCGGCCAACATGTTCATGCTGGGTCTCGCGTGGCAGCATGGCTGGATCCCGGTATCGCGGGCGGCCATCGAGCGGGCGATCGAGCTCAACAACGTGCGGGTCGAGTTCAACAAGGCGTGCTTCCAGTGGGGCCGCCGCGCCGCGCATGATCGCGCGGCCGTCGAGAAGCGGTCGGCGCCGGCCGCGAACGTGGTGAGCTTCTCGCCGCGCGAAACGGTCGAGCGGATCATGGCGGCGCGCGTCGATTTCCTCACCGCCTACCGCGACGCGGCGTATGCGCAGGGTTACCGGGCGCTGGTCCTGCGGGTCATGGCGGCCGAACGCGCCGCCGGATGCGGCGACCGGCTGTCACGCGCGGTCGCGCGCTGCCATTTCAAGCTGCTCGCGATCAAGGACGAATGGGAAGTCGCGCGGCTCCATGCGGCGGAGGATTTCCGACGCGAGCTGGAGGCGACCTTCGACGGCGGCTACACGCTGCGTTTCCATCTGGGCGCGTGGCCCTTCGCCCGCACCGACCCGACCACGGGCTCGCCGGTGAAAGGCGAGGCCGGCCCGTGGGTGCTGACGGCCTTCCGCTGGATGGCGCGACTGCGCGGCTTGCGCGGCACGTGGCTCGATCCGTTCCGCAATTCGCCGGAGCGGCAACTCGACCGCAAGCTGCTCGCCGAATACGAGGCCGATGTCGAACGGCTGATCGCCGGTCTCGACGCGGCCGGATACGAGCGCGCAGTGAGCATCGCATCGCTGCCCGACCGGATTCGCGGTTACGGTCACGTGCGCGCGGCCTCCGCCGACGCCGTGGCGACGGAACGCGAGGTCCTGCTGCGTGCCGCGATGCCGGCCGCGAGGGCCGCGTAGGTTGGCACATGCACGCGAGAACGGCGCCGCCGGACGGCGCAGGATCCTGCCCGCAACGTGACCTCCGCGATCAGGTATCGAGGGACGCCCGGCGGCAATGCGTCAGCGCAGATCAGAGGTGATGTGGCATGAAGGACTCGGCGGCAAGGCGCAACTTGCGATCGCCCGCGGCATTTGCAGAATTTCCGGCCGCCGCCTGCGCGCAGGCGATCCATCACCGGTTCGAGCAACAGGTGTCTCGGCGGCCGGAGGCGCCGGCCGTCGCTCTGCCATCCGGTGACGTGTCCTATGCCGCGCTGAATGCCGCGGCCAATCGCGCCGCACGGCGTCTGCTCGCGGAAGCCGGGACCGGGACGCGTCCCGTCGCCTTGATGCAGGACCAGGGCTGTGAGTCGATCGTCTGGACACTGGCAATCCTCAAGGCCGGCCTGGGCTATGCCCCGCTGGACCAGCGACTGCCCGAACCCGTCCTGCGCGCGATGATCGACGATCTCGGACCGGGGGCACTCGTCGCCGGCGCACGCCATCGGCAACAGGGACAGATCCTTGCCGCGAATCGCTTCCCGGTGCTCGGCGCGGATGCGGGCGAGGATCCGGGCGACGACCGTTTCTCACCCGAAAATCCCGATCGGCCGGCGACGCCGGACAGCGTGGCGTATGTCTTCTACACCTCGGGCTCGACCGGGGTCCCGAAGGGTGTGGCGGACTCGCATATGAGCGTCCTGCACAACGTCCTGCGGTATACGAATTCGCTCCGGTTCGCGCCCGGCGACCGGTTGAGTCTCGTGCAGAACCCGAGCTTCAGCGGCACCGTCTCCAGCTTGTTCGGCGCGCTCCTGAACGGCGCGACGATCGTGCCGTTCGACCTCCAGGGCGAAGGATTGCACAACCTCTCCGCGTGGATGCGGCGCATGCGAATCAGCGTGTTCCACGCCGTCCCGTCGATCTTCCGCCAGCTGGCGGATCCTGTGGGCAGGTTTCCCGACGTGCGTCTCATTCGACTGGAAGGCGATCGCGCTACGGACCTCGACATCCGGCACTTCCAGTCTAATTTTCAGAGCCATTGCACGCTGGTCAACGGCCTCGGCGCAACGGAATGCGGGCTCGTCCGACAGTTCTTTGTCGGCGCCGACACACGCGCGGATCCCGCGGAACCGGTGCCCATCGGATACCCGGTTCCGGACGTCGTGGTGCGCGTCGTCGACGAGCAAGGTCTTGAACTGCCACCGGGCGCGACCGGTGAGATCGTCGTCGAGAGCCGCTTCCTGGCCGCCGGATACTGGCGCAACCCGGCGCTGACCGCGCAGCGGTTCGCGACGTTGAGCGATGGCGTCCGCCGCTATCGCACCGGGGATCTGGGACGGATGAGCGCGGACGGTGGCCTGCTTCATAGCGGACGCGTGGATCACCGGATACGCATCGCGGGCGAGTTCGTGGACACCGCCGAAATCGAACGGCGCCTGCTCGCCGTTGCCGGCATATCGCAGGCGGTCGTCCAGGATTTCGCCGACGGGGCAGGAGAACGAAGGCTGTGCGCGTGGCTGGTGCGGGACGCCGCTTCGGCATTGACCGTCGACCGGCTGCGCGACGCGCTGTCCGGGACGACGGGACAGCACGCCGTTCCGACAATGTTCATGTTCCTGGACGCGCTGCCGCTCACGAAGGATCTGAAGATCGACCGCGGGCGATTGCCGGGCCCGGCACGGCAACGACCGTTGCTGTCGAACGAGTATGCGGCGCCCCGCACGGCGGCAGAACAGCGCATGGCCCGCGTCTGGTCCGAGGTGCTCGAGATCGACGCCGTCGGCATTACGGATTCCTTTTTCGACCTGGGCGGCGACTCCCTGCGCGCGATCCGGGTCGCGAACCGCCTTGGCGAGACCTATGGTGACCGGATCCGCAGCACGAGCCTGTTCGAGCACACGAGCATCCGGGCGCTTGCCGCTGCGCTGGAGGGCGGGCAGCCGGCGGAAACGCCTCGCGCGACGACGCATCCGAACGGCGGGCAGTCCGATCACCGCATTGCCGTCATCGGGATGGCGTGCCGGTTCCCGGGCGCCGACACGCTCGAAGCGTTCTGGAGCAATCTGCGCTCGGGACGCGAGAGCATCACGTTCTTCGGGCCCGACCCGTCGGAGCAGGGAGGCGATGCGGCGAGCGCAACAGGAACCGTGGCGGCGCGCGGACTGCTGTCGGGCGTGGATCAGTTCGACGCTCCGTTGTTCCGGCTCACGCCCCGACAGGCGCAGATGCTCGACCCGCAGCAGCGCGTGTGGCTCGAGTGCGTGCATCAGGCGATGGAGGATGCCGGGCTCCCCGTCGGCGGGTCGGGCGAGAGTGCGCAGGCCAGCGTCGGCGTGTTCGCGGGCGGGCGCGAGAGCACCTACCTGTGGCACCTGCTGGGAGGCAATCGTGAGGCCGTGGACGCGCTTCTTTGCGGATCGAGCGACGAAGCTCACGATCTGCTGATCGGCAACGATCGCGACTCGATTGCGACGCGCACCTCGTTCCTGCTGGGTTTCACCGGTCCCAGCATCAACGTCCAGACGGCCTGCTCGACGTCGCTGGTGGCCGTCGCGGAAGCCTGCCAGGCGCTTGCCGCCCGGCAGTGCGATCTCGCCGTCGCCGGTGGCGTGACGGTGACGTTTCCACAGCAGCGCAGTCACCGCTATCAGGCCGGCGGCATCCACTCCCGCGATGGCCACTGCCGGGCGTTCGATGCCGACGCCACGGGGACGGCGTTCAGCGACGGCGCGGGCGCCATCGTGCTGAAGCGCCTCGACGACGCGGTGGCCGACGGCGACCGGATCGATGCGGTCATTCGCGGGTGGGCGATCAACAACGATGGCTCGAACAAGGCGAGCTTCACGGCACCCTCCATCGACGGCCAGATGCGCGCGATCCTGCTGGCGCAGAACCACGCGAAGGTGCGACCTGACGAGATCGGCTACATCGAGGCGCACGGAACGGGGACCCCGGTAGGGGATCCGATCGAGTTCACGGCGCTCGAGCGCGCGTTTCGTCGCGGCACGATCGCGCGCGGCTTCTGCGGCCTCGGTTCGGTCAAGACGAACATCGGCCACCTCGATGCCGCAGCCGGCATCGCCGGGCTGATCAAGACCATCCTGGCGCTGAAGCACCGCGAGCTCCCGCCGACCCTGCACTTCCGCCGGGCGAATCCGGAGATCGATCTCGCCGCGAGCCCGTTCTACGTGGTGGACCGGCTGCGGCCGTGGACGACCGAACGCGGCCGCCGCCTGGCCGGGGTTTCGTCGCTGGGGGTCGGCGGAACCAACTGTCACGTCATCGTCGAGGAAGCGTCCGCGCCGATGAACGAAACGGGCGGTTCCGCGTTGCCGGGCCACCTTGTCACCCTGTCGGCCGCATCGGCAGCCGCGCTCGAATCGCTCGAGACAAGCTACCGGAGCTTCCTGTCCGAGGGCGAATGTCCCGGCCTGGAAGCGATCGCGGGCACCACGCAACGCAGTCGATCGCACCACGCGTACCGGGTGGCGATCGTGGGCGGCACCGTCGCGGACGTTCGCGACCGGTTGGCCGGCGACGCTCGGGGGTGCTGGCGTGGCAAGGCGGCGCCGTCGGCCGCTCCGGCCACCGGATTTGTCTTCGCCGGGGAGGGATCCGAGCACGTCGGCATGGGTCGGGCGCTCTACCAGGCGAATCCGGCGTTTCGTCGCCTGCTCGACCGTTGTGACGACCTGCTCCGCGGCCACCTCGAGCGCCCACTGCTCGACGTGATGTTCGGGGGCGACGACGCGGCAGCGCTGATGCAGCGAACGGAGTATGCGCAGCCGGCGATCTTCGCATTGGAATACTCGCTGGCGCAGCTGCTTCGCGCCTGGGGCATCGAGCCCCGGTTCGTGATCGGTTGCGGCGCCGGCGAGTGCGTGGCCGCGTGCGTCGCCGGCGTCTTCAGTCTCGAGGAAGGGATCGTGCTGGCCGCTGCGCGCGGTCGCCTGGTGCAGGGACTCGCAGACAGCAGCGACATGCCGGCAACGTTTGCGGCGGAGGCTTCGGTCGTGGCGTTGCGGCAGCCGCTCGCCGAGCGCGTCGGCAGGATGCACCTGCGCCCCCCCACGTTGCGGCTGATCGACAGCGTGCACGGGCGGGCGGTCACCGCCGAAGTCGCCGAACCGGGGTATTGGGCCGGCCCTCCGCGCGTGCCGGTCCGCTTCGCCGCCGGAATCGGCGCGATGGTCGAGGAGGGTTGCGACCTGTGCGTCGATATCGGGCCCGACAGCGCGCTCGCCGATCTGACGCGCGAACGCACCGCGATGCGCCCGCTCGACATCGTTCCGACGCTGCGCCGTGGCGAGAACGACTGGCGGGCATTGCTGGAGACCGTGGCCCGTGTTTACGTGCGCGGGACGCGAATCGATTGGGCGGCATTCCAGGGAGGGCGGCGGCCAACGCCTCCTCGCTTGCCCACCTATCCGTTCCAACGCTCGCGTCACTGGTACGACGGCGCTCTCGTTCGCGGCGAACACCCGGCGCCGGCGCCGGCGCGTGGTTCCGCCGGCCATCCGCTGCTCGGCCAGCGATTGCGCTTGCCCGGCTCTCAAGAAATCCGCTTCGAGAGCCGGTTCAGCCAGACCGCGCCGCATTTCCTGGCGGATCACCGGCTGTTCGGCATCCCGCTGCCCCCGGGGGCTTCGCATTTCGCGATGCTGGCGCAGGCCGCCCAGGTCCTCGGCGATGGCGACGCGGATGCGGGCGCTCCTTTTCGCTTCGACGATCTCTTTCTGCTGCGCCCTCTGCTGCTTCCCGACGGATGTCAGCGCGACGTGCAGTTGATCTTCAGGCCGGAGCCGAACGGCTGGCGCCTCGAGCTGGCGAGCGCGCAGGCGGGCGAGGGCACGGCTCGGACCGCCGAGTGGACGCCGCACATGATCGGTCGTGGCCGGGTGCAGGCATCGGGCGATCAGTTCCCGGCGGAAACGCGATGGAATCTGCGTGACGTCCGCATCCGCTGCGGGACGCCGGTTTCCGGCGCCGAGTTCTACTCGCGGATCTGGGCCAACCAGGGCGGAACCGGGTCGGCGTTCCGGTGGATTGAAACAGTCTGGCAAGGTGACCGCGAAGCGCTGTGCCGCGCGGTCCGTCCCGCCGCGATCGTGGATGCGGCGGCGTATCGCCTGCACCCGGGCTTGATCGAAGCGGCCTGCCAGGTCCTCCACTGCTGCGGTGCGATCGAGACCACCGCAACGATCGAGATGCAAGGCATGACCTGGGTCCCCTTTTCCGTCGCCGCGTTCCACCTGTTCGCGGCCCGCGCCACCCACGACGACGCGTGGTGCCATGCCCGATTGCGCGAACTTGCGGATGACAACGTCGTCGCCGACCTCACGATCCTGTCTGCAGCAGGTGCGGTCGTCGCGCGGTTCGACGGATTCTGCCTGCGGCAGCTCACGCGCGAGGCGGTCGGTGGACTCGGGGGGGCCGCGCTGCCGGCGTCCGAACGGGTGGGCATCGGATGGACCAGGGCGCTCGCGACCGCCCCCTGCGGGTCGATCTCCGGTCCGGAAGCGACGACGCGCTATCTGCAGCGGAAATGCGCCGAGCTGTCCGGCTATCCGGAATCCGAGATCGCGCTCGACGCAGGTGTCATCGACCTCGGCCTGGACTCCATCGCGGCAGTGATGCTCGCCAACGACCTCCTTCGCGATCTGGGGCGCACGGTCAGCATCAGCCGGATCCTCGCCTGCCGCAGCCTCGCGACGCTCGCCCGGGAGATCAGCGCCCAGAAGACGGCCGAGTAACGTCGTCTGCGGCAGGCCCTAACCCAGTCTGCGATGGAACAATTCCAACGCCGTCGCATAACACTGCAGCGCCAGGGCCGGATCGTAGCGCGGTCCCTCATCGCGCAGGAAAGCGTGCTGCGCGTTGACCTCGTGCCACGTGAAGTCGACGCCCTTTTGCGCAAGCATGTCGTAGATCTTCTTTCGGCCTTCGACCGGAGCGTGCGGATCCTGCCGGCCCCAGAACATCAGCAGTTCGCCTTTGATATCCCCGGCGCTCGCCAGCGTATCGTCGCCCGCCGCGCCGAGCGTGGCCGTGTGCAGATCGGTGGCGTAGAAACAGACGGTGGCGAGCACGTCCTGCTGTTTCGCGCCGGCGCGAAAGGCGAGATGGCCGCCGATGCAGATGCCGAATGCGCCCAGCCGGCCGGTGCAGGCGGCGTGCGCTTGCAAATGGTCGAGCACCGCTCGTGCATCACTGTCGAGCGCCCGCACGTCCTTTTCCTTCTTGAGCGCGCTGCCCCGGTCCGTTCCCGCTTGATCGTAAGCGAGCGCCCGCCCCGGCGGTTCGAACTCGTGATAGATCTCCGGTACCGCGACCAGGTAACCATGCCCGGCAATCAAGGCAGCCATCCGGCGAATGGGCGCGGTCACCTGAAAGATCTCGGAGTAAAGCAGAATCCCCGGATAACGTCCGGCCGCTTTCGGCCGCAACAGGTGCGTCCGCATCGGGCCCGTCGGCGTCGGCAGATCGACGAATTCGCTATCCGCGAGAATCATGATGGACGGATATTATCGTTGCCGCGACACGATGCCAAGGCAGGCGGGGTTCCCGATCCGCGTGCCGGTCGGGTGCGCGCGCGACCGACTCGTGGTCGTAGCCGATGGCTTCCGGGTTGTCGTACCCGTGCCGGCCGTCGGCGGTGGGCAAACGCCGCGTCAATGTCGGACGCCGTTCCGGCTTCGCGCAGCTGCAATTGCACGCCGAGCGCGGTCGCGGCATCCTGTGACGCCTCGGCGTAGCGTTTCGCAATTGGACTGGCCGGATTGACCAGCACTGCGAGTTTCTTCGCCATTGGGAGCAGCTCGCGCAGCAGGCTGAGCTGCCTGGGGACGAGTTCCATTTCCACCATTACGTTCCTGCCTTCATTGCAGCCGGCCTCCGCGAGCCCTTCGCGAAACGCGGCAATCCGCGACGACATCTCCGACGGCGACGCGCCGTAGAGGATGGCGATCACCGGGAGCGTTGGCCGTTGCGCACGGGCCGTACACGGCATTCCGGCGGCCGCTGCGGCAGAGAGGGCGAGCAGTTCGCGCCGCTTCACCCAATCACCTCGTCGAAGAATGAAAGTCCAGCCATAGTACGCGCTCAGGCGCTGAACTGACCGCGGGCTGCGCGTGGCCGACGGCTGCCTCGCGACGGTGTATCGCCGCCATCGACCCACAGTGGCCATGCAACGGCCGAGAAGCTCGGCCCGGATCGTGCTCGGCCATCTCCCACGGTGGCGGGACCGCGGGCGGGTGCGATTCGGGAGTGGTGCCGTCGGCGCAGTGACCGCTCGAGACACATCATTTTCGATGACGTCAATGAACAGACTGCGTGGCCGCACAGCGACATTCGCCATTGGCCGGGTTCGACCCGGATCTTCTCACCGGCTCCCGGCGGCGAGCCGTCACGCCGGGTTCAGCGTGCGTGCGTCACGCCGCCGTCGACCACCAGCGTCGATCCCACCACGTAGTCGCCTGCACGCGAGGCGAGATAGATCGCGGCGCCCGCCATGTCGTCGTGCTGGCCGATCCGTTTCGCCGGGATGCGTGCCACGATTGCGTCGGCGTGATCCCGCGCGAGCTTGTTCATGTCGGTGGCGAACGCACCCGGCGCGATGGCCGAGACCACGATGTTGTCCTCGATCAACCGCAGCGCCATGCGGCGGGTCAGGTGGATCAGGCCGGCCTTGCTCGCTGCGTAGGAATACGTTTCGAGCGGGCTGATCGACATCCCGTCGATCGACGCGATGTTGATGACCTTGGCCGGGCGCACGGCCGCCGCACGGCGCAGCGGCTCGGCCAGCGCCTGGGTCAGGAAGAACGGCGTCTTCAGGTTGAGGTCGACCACCTTGTCCCAGCCGCTCTCGGGAAACTCGTCGAAGGCGGCACCCCACGCCGCGCCCGCATTGTTGACCAGGATGTCGAGCGAATTCTCGTGCCGGGCATACGCGGCGGCCAGTGCCTTGGCCCCCTCGACGGTGGACACGTCCATCGGCAGCGACACGCAGGGGCCGTGCGCCGAGAGCTCGCGCGCCGTCTCGTCGCACGCCGCGGCCTTGCGCGCCGAGATGTAGACGCGCGCGCCGTGCGCGAGGAAGCCGGCCGCGATCATGCGGCCGATGCCGCGCGAGCCGCCGGTGACGAGGGCGGTGCGTCCGGCGAGGGAGAAGAGATCGCTCATGTCGTGGCTCCTTTCGCTGTCAGCCGGCAAGCCGGGCCTTCGCGTCGCGGTATTCGCGCTGCAAGCGCGCCACGAGTTCGGCCGTGCTCACCACGCCCCTGACCGCGCCGATGCCCTGCCCGCAGCCCCAGATGTCTTTCCAGGCTTTCGTGCCGGATCCGAAATCCATCTTGCTGGGATCGCTCTCCGGCAGGTTGTCCGGATCGAGGCCCGCGGCGCGGATCGACGCCTTGAGGTAGTTGCCGTGCACGCCGGTGAACAGGCTCGAGTACACGATGTCGTCGGAGGTGCCGGCGACGATCGCCTGCTTGTAGGCGTCGGAGGCGCGCGCCTCGTGCGTGGCGATGAAGGCCGAGCCGATGTAGCCGAAGTCCGCGCCCATCGCCTGCGCGGCGAGCACGGCGCCGCCGGTGGCGATGGCGCCGGAGAGGGCGAGCGGGCCGTCGAACCACTCGCGGATTTCCTGGACCAGCGCGAACGGACTCTTGACGCCCGCATGGCCGCCCGCGCCCGCCGCCACGGCGACCAGGCCGTCGGCGCCCTTGTCGATCGCCTTGTGCGCGAAGGTGTTGTTGATGATGTCGTGCAGCACCACGCCGCCGTAGGCGTGAATGGCGTCGTTCACGTCGGTGCGCGCGCCGAGCGAGGTGATGATCACCGGCACCTTGTACTTCACCGCCATCGCCATGTCGTGGTCGAGGCGGTTGTTCGACTTGTGCACGATCTGGTTGATCGCAAACGGCGCGGCCGGCCGCTCGGGGTTCGCCTTGTCGTGCGCGGCGAGCGCCTCCGTGATCTCGGCCAGCCAGTCCTCGAGCTGGGCCTCGGGGCGCGCGTTGAGCGCCGGCATCGCGCCGATCACGCCCGCCTTGCACTGCTCGATGACGAGCCGCGGGTTGCTGATGATGAACAGCGGCGCGCCGATGACGGGCAGCGGCAGGTGCTGCAGACACTTGGGCAATTGCGACATCGTGGTTTCCGACAGGTTGGCAGGCGCGATGTTAACCGCCCGCGGTGGTGAACTGGTGAAACCGGGGACAGACCACGGTTTCCGGACTTGCGACGCTACAGCTTCGAGAAGTCCGGAAACCGTGGTCTGTCCCCGATTTCCCTACAGCTTCGAGAAGTCCGGCTTGCGCTTTTCCTTGAACGCGGTGAGCGCCTCGCGCGCCGCGGGCTCGCCCAGCAGCCGCGTGAACGAGGCACTCTCCTGCGCGATCTGCTGCGCGAGGAGCGCGGACTGGCCGGCTTTCATCAACCGCTTCGTCTCCAGCAGCGCGCCGAGCGGCTTGGCCGCCAGCTTGCGCGCCTGCGCCAACGCCAGGTCATGGACGTCGGCGACGGGCGCGACGCGATTCACGAGGCCGGCCTGCCATGCGGCCGCGGCCGTCAGGGGCTCGCCAGCGAGGAGCGCCGCGGCCGCCCGGTGGTACCCCATGATCTGCGGCAGCAGCAGGCTCGACCCGGCCTCCGGGCACAGGCCAAGATCGACGAACGGTGTCGAGAACAGCGCGTTGTCGCCCGCGTAGACGAGCTCGAAGTGCGCCAGGATGGTGGTGCCGATGCCCACCGCCGGGCCGCACACGGCCGCGATCAGCGGTTTCGGGCAGGTGGCGGCCCCGTTGATGAAGCGCGCCACCGACGTCGCGTCGCGGGCATCGAGGAAATCGCCGATGTCGTTGCCGGCGCTGAAGGCGGACTCGCTGCCCCGCAGCACCACGACGCGAACGTTGCCGTCCGATCCGGCCTGCGTCAAAGCGTCCGCCATGGCGCCATACATGGCGCAGGTGAGCGCGTTCTTGCGCTCCGGGCGGTTGATCGTGATGGTCATCACGCCCGTTTCGGTGTGGTTCAGGATTTCGTTCATGCCGATTGCCCTGGGTTGGAACGGGGATCGCGCGGCGGGCCGCGGACCGGCGGATCCGGCCCGATTGCCCGGCGCCACCGGGACTGTTATTATGACACCTATCGTGCCACATTAATTTCGGCTCGACAAGAGCGCGACAAGAGGAAGGAAGCTTGAGCCCGCTGCCCGTCATCGAAACGATCCTGCGCACGCCCGACCGCTGTTTCGACGCGGTGCCGGATTTTCCGTATGCGCCGCACTACACCGAGATCGGCGGTCTGCGCATCGCGCACATCGACGAAGGGCCTCGCGACGCGGCGCCGGTGCTGCTGATGCACGGCGAGCCGGCCTGGTCGTTCCTCTATCGCAAGATGATCCCGCCGCTGGTGGCGGCCGGGCATCGCGTGATCGCGCCGGATCTCGTCGGTTGCGGCCGTTCCGACAAGCCGGCGCGCCGCGGCGACTACTCGTACCTGCGTCACGTGCAATGGATGACCGCATGGATGCGAGCCAACGACCTCTCGCACATCACGCTCTTCTGCCAGGACTGGGGCTCGCTGATCGGCCTGCGCATGGTCGCCGAAGACCCCAACCGCTTCGACCGCATCGTGCTCGCCAATGGCGGACTCCCCACGGGCATGGGCAAGGTTCCGGCGGCGTTCAAGGTCTGGCGCGCGTTCTCCCGGTACAGCCCGGTGTTTCCGGTCGGCCGCATCGTCAAGGCCGGTTGCGCGAAATCGCTCACTGCCGCCGAGGTTGCAGCGTACGACGCGCCGTTCCCCGCGGGAAAGTACAAGGCCTGCGTGCGCGTGTTCCCGACGTTCGTGCCGATCCGTCCGGACGATCCGGAGCGCGAGAACAACGAACGCGCGTGGCGCGTGCTCGAAGCCTGGCACAAGCCGTTTCTGACGCTGTTCAGCAGCCGCGATCCGATCACCCGCGGCGGCGACCGCACGTTCCTGAAACGCGTGCCCGGCGCGCAGGGTCAGCCGCACGCCACCACCCACGGTGCGGGCCATTTCCTGCAGGAGGACAAGGGGCCGGAACTGGCCGCCACAATCTCGAATTTCATTGGCGCCACCCCGGGGGCGGCCGCATGAGCCCTCCGACCAAGGCCAGCGACGCCTTCGTCGACACGACGAAGCCAGGGCGCGCAACACCCTCCGCACCTGCGCACGGGGCGCAGCGATGCCGCTGATGCCGCAGCCGTCGTGGTGGTCGATCGCCGCCGGGGTGCTGCTGGCTGCGGGCCTCTTCCTGTGGCTTGGCCTCCCCGCTGCGCTCACCGCGCTGGGCCTGCATCCGCGCTATGCCGGACCCGCCTACACGCTGCCGGGCAAGCGGGCGCTGATCGTCACCACCAGCCACGACACCCTGAACAAGCCGGGCGAGCAAACCGGCACCAGGACGGGGGTCTTCGGTTCCGAGATGACGATGCCGTACTACGCGTTCGCCGACGGCGGGATGAGCGTCGATGTGGCGAGCATCGAGGGCGGCACGATCCCGATCGAACCCATTTCGTTCCGCTGGTTCCTGGCGGCGCCGTCGGACAAGCGCTATCTCGCGGACCCTGCGTTTCGCGCCAAGACGAAGGCGTCGCTACCGATCGCCGGCCTCGACTTCACGGACTACGACGTCATCTTCCTGGCGGGCGGCTGGGGCGCGGCGTACGATCTCGGCACCTCGCCCATCCTCGCCCGCAAGATCACCGAAGCGTGGGCCGCGGGCAAGGTCGTGGGCGGCGTCTGCCACGGACCCCTCGGCCTGCTCCAGGCCAGGCACACCGACGGCGAACCGCTGGTCAAGGGCAGGCACCTCACGGCGGTGACGGATCGGCAGGTGTCGCAACTCGGCATCACGTTCACGCCACAGCACCCGGAGCGCGAACTGCGCAAGGCCGGCGCGATGTTCGAGAGCCGGTCCGCCTTCCGCGACATTTTCGCGACCCACGTCGTCGTCGATGGCCGGCTCGTCACCGGCCAGAACCAGAACTCCGGGACCGAAACGGCGCAGCGGATGATGCAGGCGGCCGGCGGCATGCCGCAGGCACGCTGACGCCCATCCGCCCGATCGGCACCCACCGTGGGCGCTTCCACGCCGGTCACGGCCGGCGCGACACGCTCGACATCATCCTGCGGCACCCTTACATTGCAGGTCGGCCGCACCGCAACTCAATCGTTCATCGAAGGGGGTTCCCATGGAATTTGCAGGCAGGCTCGTCGCGTTCCTGGCCGGCTTCGGCTTCCTCGCCGGCGCCATCGGGTTTGTCGTCACGCCCGGGATGATGGAGCCCGACTTCTCGGTCGTGGCGACGCACATCGATGGCTTCGGCACGCTGCGCGCCGATCTCGGCGGCGCGTTCGCCGGCCTGGCGCTGTTCACGTTTGCCGGCATGCGACGGTCGCAGGCGCACTGGCTGCTGGTGCCGACGGTCTTCATGGGCGTCTATCTCGTCATCCGGCTCGCCCACCTCGCCATCGATGGCGTGACCCGCAACGGCATCCGCTCCACCGTGGTCGAGATCGTGCTGGTGGCCCTGCTCTACGGCGCGTACCGCGTGCTGACGCGCGCCGACCGCTCCTGATTCCCGCGGTGCTCGCGGACATGGCGCGCGGAGAACCTGCGTGAAGGCGGCGATCGGGCGGACGCTCACGTCGATCCTCACCAGCCACGCGCTGCGGGATGCGCGGCGCGCGGCGGCATCGCTCAAGCGGCGACTGAGCGGAAGCACCGCGCAGGTGCATTACTTCCACCAGGCGGACGATCCGTACAGCCATCTCGCGGCGCAGACACTCCCGCGCCTGCTCGCGCGCTACCGCATCGACCTCGTGCCGCACCTCGTGCCGGCGCCGGCCGACGCGGCGGCGCCGGATCGTGCCCGCCTCGAGCGCTGGTCGCGGTTCGATGCGGCGGCGCTCGCGCGCCGCCTCGGTCTCGACGTTCCCGACGCCGAAGGGCCGCCCGATGCCGATCTCGTCCTGCTCGCCAACGCGGCGCTGGCCGCGGCGATCGCGCGCGATGAATTCTCCGCGGCGGCCCAGGAGATCGGCTCGGCACTCTGGCGCGGCGACCGGGAGACGATCTCCCGCCATGCCGCCGCCGCGCCTGCGGGCGCCGCCGAGGCCGCGCTGCGCGCCGGCGATGCGAAGCGCACGAGCCTGGGCCATTACCTCGGCGCGACGTTGTTCTTCGACGGCGAGTGGTACTGGGGCATCGACCGGCTCCACTACCTCGAGGAACGGCTGCGCGCGGAGGGGCTCGCCCGCGGACACGACGGCGCGCCGATCGCACCGATCCTCGACGTCACGCTGGGCGCGACCGGCGACACCGGGCGTGCAGCGGTGCTCGATTTTTTCTGTTCGCTGCGCAGCCCCTACACGTATCTGGCGGTGCCGCGCGCACGGCAGCTCGCCGAACACTACGGCGCCACGCTGCGGCTGCGCTTCGTGCTGCCGATGGTGATGCGGGGCCTGCCGGTCCCGCGCGCCAAGCGGCTTTACATCCTCGGCGACACCAAACGCGAGGCCGATCGGCTCGGCATGCGCTTCGGCCGCGTCGTCGATCCGGTGGGCCGCCCCGTGGAGCGCGGCCTCGCGGTGCTGCATCACGCGATACGCGAGCGCAAGGGGACGGCATTCCTCGGGTCCTTCCTGCAGGGCGTGTTCGCTGACGGCATCGACGCCGGCAGCGACGCGGGCCTCGGCCGACTGGCCGCGCGCGCCGGCCTCGATGCGGCGTTCGTGGCCACGGCGCTCGAAGACCCGTCGTGGCGCGCCGTGGCGCAGGCCAATCGCGAGGAACTGCTGGCGCTGGGGCTCTGGGGCGTGCCGTCGTTCCGGGTCGGCGATCGCCCGGCGCATTGGGGCCAGGATCGGCTGTGGGCGATCGAAGAGGATCTCATTGCCGCAACCGGCGCCCCCCCCGTCGCGTCGAAGTGAAGCTCGCGCCGATCAATCACTTTCCGCCACCGGCCCGCCCGCGACCGGCGCCTACCGCAAGCGAGGAATCAGCACCATGAAGCGCATTCTCCTGAGCGTCGCTGGCATCGCCGTGCTCGCCGTGATCGCGTTCTTTGCCATCGGCGGCCGTCAGGGCGCGCTGCTCCTCTACGTCAAGTACATCCTCAGGAACGAGGCCGCCCCGACGCAGCAGGTGACCTGGAGCCCAGGCCCGGCCACCGCCCCAGCGCCCGTGCCCGGCGAAAAGCGGCGTCCCAACATCGTGGTCATCGTGGCCGACGATCTCGGCAGCAATGACATTTCGTTCTACGGCGGCGGTGTCGCCGGTGGCGCGGTGCCGACCCCGAACATCGATTCGATTGCCCGCAACGGCGTGAATTTCTCCGCGGGCTACGCCGGCAACGCGACCTGCTCGCCGTCGCGCGCCGCGATGATGACCGGGCGCTACGCGACGCGCTTCGGCTTTGAATTCACCTCGGTGCCGGTCGAGTTCGCCCGCGTCGTCGGCGGTCACGCGGCACCCGATGCGCTGCGCCCCGTCATCTTTCACGCCGAGCGCGAGAGCAAGACGCTTCCCTACGAGCAGATGGGCTTGCCCGCGAGCGAAGTCACGATCGCGAAGCTGCTGCAAGGCGCCGGATACCGGACGCTGCACCTCGGCAAATGGCACCTCGGCGAAGCGCCGGAATTTCGTCCGAACGCGCATGGATTCGACGAGACGCTGGGCTTCTTCGCGGGCGCCTCGATGTACCTGCCGGAGAACGATCCCGGCGTCGTCAATTCGAAGCAGGCCTTCGATCCGATCGACCAGTTTCTGTGGGCGGCGCACCCGTACTACGTGCGTTTCAACGGCAGCGAGCCATTCAAGCCGGCGCGCTACATGACCGACTACCTGACCGACGAGGCGATCAAGGCCATCGCCGCCAACCGCAATCAGCCGTTCTTCCTGTACCTCGCGTACAACGCGCCGCACACGCCGCTGCAGGCGGCGAAGGCCGACTACGACGCGCTCCCGCAGATCAAGGATCCCACGCTGCGGGTCTACGCGGCGATGATCCGGAGCCTCGATCGCAACGTCGGGCGCGTGCTCGACGCGTTGCAGGCTCAGGGCCTCGCCGACGACACGCTGGTGGTGTTCACCAGCGACAATGGCGCCGCGCACTACGTCGGCCTCGACGACCTCAACAAGCCCTATCGCGGCTGGAAAGCGACGTTCTTCGAAGGCGGTGTGCACGTTCCCTACTTCATGAGCTGGCCGAGCACGCTGCCCAGGGGCGCGACGTACGACGCGCCCGTCAGCCACTTCGACATCTTCGCCACCGCGGCGGCGGCTGCCGGCGCCGCGGTACCCACCGACCGCGTGATCGACGGCGCGAATCTCGTGCCCTTCGTCACCGGGGCGAAGGGCGGGCGTCCGCACGACACGCTGTTCTGGCGCTCCGGGCCGTATCGCGTGGTGCAGGCGGGCGACTGGAAGCTGCAGATCACCGAGCGGCCGCTGCAGGACTGGCTCTACGACCTCAAGGCCGACCCGGGCGAGAAGAACAACCTCGCCGCCGCGGAACCCGCGAAAGTGCAGGAACTGAAGGCGCTGCTGGCGGCATGGGAAAGGGAGCAGGCGGCGCCGCTGTGGCCGGCGCTGGTCGAAGCGCCGATCACGCTCGACAAACCGATGAACCGACCTTTGACGAAGGACGACGCGTACGTCTACTGGTCGAATTGAGCGTGAATCCTCTCGGCGCAGCCAGCTACTGCGCACTTGAGTATTCGGTTGCCCACGTCATCGTTCATAACTCGAAGCCGTCGCTTCGAAGCGACGACCACGGCCGGCTCCGCGACCCCGGGCCGGAGCGGCGGCAGCACGACGCGGAAGAATGTCCGCCCCGGCGGCACGCCGAGCTCGATCGACGTTTCCTCGATCGAAGGCGCCGCCCCGCATTTGGACGATGGGCGATAGTAGGGGTAAGGTGTCAAATTATTGAAATCCGCCGGGAGTCCCTGTGCCGCTCGCTGCCAATGAAATAGCCTCCCTCGCCGCCAAGCTTCCGCCGAGTGAGCGTCTTCAGCTCGTCGAAACGATCCTGGCGACTCTCGACAAACCCGATCCGGAAATCTCCGCAGCCTGGGCGGCGGAAGCGGTAGAAAGACTGGCAGCCTATCGCCGCGGCGAACTTGCCGCGGTCGATGAAAGCGAGGTGTTCGGCGATCCCGATCGCCAGTGAAGATTCGCTACTTGGCTATTGCTCGGGAAGAGATTCGCGAAGCTGCCGATTACTACGCTGCGATTTCTCCCGACTTGGGCAAGGCATTCGGGTTGGAACTACGCCAACTCATGCGATTGGTGGCCACGATGCCGCACGCGTGGCCCGAGAGCGGCGAAGGCACGCGAAAATGCCTGCTCACCCGGTTTCCCTACCTCGTTATCTATGCCCCATTGCCCGACGATTTGCTGGTTCTCGCTGTCGGCCATCAGCATCGCCAGCCGGGTTATTGGCGCGAGCGCTTGGCGGACCTGAAATAGCCGTAGCGCAGTAACGCGTTGTTCGACCGCTGTTGACCAAGTTTGCGCGTAGCGATGAAGGCGCCGCCACCAACGGCACCGTTGGTGACCGGGGTGCCCGTCATCCTGAACAGCGGACGGACCGGCAACAAGCCGCCAGTCGGTGCATCCGGGGGACCGCCGCGCGTCACGCCGGTCACTTGGGTGCGGCCGCCTTCTTTTTCAGCTCGTCGTGCGCGCGCTTGACGAGGCAGGCATTGAGCGCAGCGGCATCCTCGATCGACACCAGACCCAGGAAGCGCGGCATGCCGTTCGCCTCCTTGAGGCCGCCGACGACGATGCCGATTAATTGCTCGCGGATGGTGAGCGACATGTGCCGCAGGCCCGGCGTCGATCCGCCGGATACTGCCGACAAGGGGGCAGCGAACGCAGTGAGCGTGGGGGCCGTTCATCTCACACCCGGGAACCGACGCTCGCGTCGATGAAGATGTTCCGCCGCCGGAAGGGCGCCGGCGAATGGGTCAGCAGGTACAGCCGAAGGCTCATGAGCGCCGAGCCGAACACCGGCTCGGTGAGAGGCGCCGTCGCGCGGGTCCACGACGGCGGAGCGACGCCGTTCCTCGCGCACGCATACTCCACCATCGCGGCGACGTAGTTGGCGCGATACGGCGTCAGCGGGGGAGTGGGCGACGACACCGCTTCCTGCAGCTCGCCGGCACCGAGGCTGGCCAGCCAGGAATTGAGCTCTTCCAGTGCGAAGCGCGCGTCCTGGGAATCGGCGCAGGCCCTGGTCAGATCCTGAAAGCGGCGCGCCGGCGCGGGCAGCACTCTGGCGAGGACATAGGCGGACATGTCCAGTCCTGCCCGGCGGGCAGCGCGGCGGATGGCGGCCTTCTCGGCCGGCGAAACCCGGATCTGGATCTGGCCGGATTTCGTGGCGGCGGGCATCAAACAAGAATGAGCCGGGTCCCGGCAGCATGTCAATACATACGTAATGACATATGTCACCGGCGACATCGCGGCCGGGGCGAGCCAGCGGGCGAAAGGCGATCATCACGGGCTGCCCTGCGGCGAAGTGAGCGCCGCGCTGGAAAGGGCAGGCACGCCTGTCGCAAAGGCGATCTCTGGATTGCCGCACACGCGTTGGCGCCAGGGGTGCCGCCCGCCAGCGACAACCGGCGCAAATCACGCGCCTTCAGGCCTTGACGAAGAACTGCGCCACCCGGTGGACGACGGTCGCTGCGCGTCGCGGCGGTCGCTGCGCGTCGCGGCGGTCACTTCGGCGCCGCGGCCTTCTCGTTCAGCTCGTCGTGCGCGCGCTTGACGAGGTAGGCGTTGAGCGCAGCGGCATCCTCGATCGACACCAGACCCAGGAAGCGCGGCATGCCGTTCGCCTCCTTGAGGCCGCCGACGACGATGCCCATGAACTGCTCGCGCGTCGTGAGCGACATGTGCCGCAGGTCCGGCGTGGAGCCGCCCCCGACCGCCGCGATGCCGTGACAGTACACGCAGTAGGTGTCGTAGAGGGTGCGTCCCCGGCCGATCGTGGCCTCGCTCGCTTCCAGCGGCGGCGGCGTCGACACGGCGGGTCCCGGCGGCAGCGCCGGCAGCGTCTCCTTGCCGCCGAGCTTGTAGACCAGCACCCGGCTGACGGTGTGCACGCGATTCTGTGCGGCCACCGGACCGAAGGTGCGCGCGAAACTGCCGCCCCAGCCCGCCATGATCGCCACGTATTGCTCGCCGTCGATCCGATAGGTCATCGGCGCGGCGACGAGGCCGGTCTGCGCGAAAGTCTCCCACAGCTTCTCGCCCTTGTCGGCGGAGTACGCGATGAGGCGGCCGTCCGCCGTCGAGTGGAATACGAGGTTGCCCGCCGTGGCCAGCACGCCGCCGTTGCCTGGCGATTTGTACGGGACCTTCCACGCCGCCTTCCCGCGCACGGGATCCCAGGCGAGCAGGCTGCCGTTGAACAGCGCGACGAATTCCGCGGTGCTCTTGGGGTCCTCGGGCGCCGGCGGAATTCCAAGGGCCGTGTTCCAGACGCGCGGATCGTACTTGGCGTTCATGTCGGAGATGTACACCCACGGCGCTTCCTGCTCCGGGATGTAGACGAGACCCGTCCCCGGGTGGAACGCCATCGACTGCCAGTTGTGCGCGCCCATGGCACCCGGCCACACGACCTTCGGCTCCTTCGCGTAATCGGCATCGGGACTCTCGACCGGGCGGCCGGTCTTCATGTCGACCCCGGTCGCCCAGTTCTGCTTCGAGAACGGCGCCGCGGAGATGAGCTCGCCGGTCTTCCGGTCCAGCACGTAGAAGTAGGCGTTCTTGTTGGCCTGCATCAGCACCTTGCGCGGCGTGCCGTCGATCGAAAGTTCAGCGAGGATCATCTGCTGCGCGGAATCGAAATCCCAGCCGTCGTTCGGCGTCGTCTGGTAATGCCAGACGTAGCGCCCGGTGTCGGCGTTGAGCGCCACAATCGACGTCAGGAACAGGTTGTCCCCGCCTGCGGGATTGCGCAGGTAGCGGTTCCACGGCGACGCGTTGCCCGTGCCGATGTAGACCAGGTTGAGGTCGGGGTCGTAGGACATCGCCTCCCAGACGTTGCCGCCACCGCCGAAGTTCCACGGGATCGCGCCCGGCCAGGTGGCCGCGGCTTTCTTCATCGTCGCGTCGCCGGTTTTCGCGGACCTGGCATCGGGAACGGTGTAGAAGCGCCACGCCTGCTTGCCGGTGCGGGCGTCGTAGGCAGTCACGTAGCCACGCACGCCGAATTCGGCGCCGCCGTTGCCGATGATCACCCTGCCCTTCACCACGCGCGGCGCGCCGGTGACCGTGTACGGCTGTTTGCGGTCGACGGTGACGACTTCCCACACCTTTTTCCCGTCGCGCGCCGACAGCGCGATGAGGCGCCCGTCGTAGGTGCCGACATAGACCTTGCCTTCCCAGAAGGCAACGCCGCGATTGACGATATCGCAGCAGCCCCTGCCCAGCGCCGACGCGGGGACCTGCGGGTCGTGCTTCCACAGGCGCTTGCCGGTACGGGCGTCGAAGGCGTAGACGATGCTGCGCGCTCCCGTCGTGTACATCACCCCGTCGACGACGACCGGGGTTGCCTCGGTGCCGTGGTCGATGTCGAGCCGCGCGTGCCAGGCGAGGCCCAGGGTGCCGACGTTGCGGTCGTTGATCTGGCCGAGCGGGCTGTAGCGCTGCTCGCTGTAGGTGCGGCCGTACATCATCCAGTTGGCGGGGTCGCGGTCGGCCTCCACCAGGCGCGCCGTGCCGGCCTGCGCCGCTGGTTTCGCTTTCGATCCAGCGGCGCGCGCCGCATGCGGGAGAACGAGGCATGCAACGGCAAGTGCGATGCCGATCTGCGGAATCAATCGGTTCATTGGGGTCCTCATCATCCTGCAGGTGGCTGTCCCCTCGCGGGCGCTTGGCGCTGCACCTCGAGGAATCACGTCATCGTCGCGCCGGTCGCTTCGCGTTTCGCGTTTCG
>Ga0315278_10000709_pt1 | contig 29044 bp, 24 predicted proteins | sample YL17G06_0_MG_FD_203880 | JGI IMG/M metagenome (GOLD analysis project Ga0315278, IMG submission 203880) | Sediment microbial communities from Yellowstone Lake, YNP, Wyoming, USA - YL17G06_0 | ecosystem: Environmental > Aquatic > Freshwater > Lake > Sediment | place: USA: Wyoming | collected... | reverse complement strand
CGAACATCTCCGGAAAAAGAGTAAGGACATCGATACGCATATTTCATCGTTCGCATATTAAAAAACCCCCGAATAAATTCGGGGGCTAAATATTAAAGGATATATTTATGTGGTTGGGGCGGGTTCGGCTCTGCCCTTAGTTACAGTTTTGAAGTGTCCTGCGGCGGTTTTTTCAGCCTTTGTAAAGGGCTGACCCTTCTTTCGCAGGGCCTGTCTGGCTCGTTTACGCCTTGCACGCACCTTTACTACGTGCTCATTTTTTATGCCCTGCCGCTTCAGCAGCTCCGAAATCGAATCGGACGGTATGGCGCCTTTTTCGAGCCAATATTTTACGCGGTCAACCTTGAGAACGATTTGCTTAGCTGGGTCTTTTTCAATCGGGTCGTAGTGGCCGAGCTTTTCGATGATTCTGCCGTTGCGGGGCGCGCGGGAATCAATGGCGTTGATTCTGAAGAACGGTCTGTGCCGTCTGCCCATACGCATCATTCTGATTTTTACTGACATAAACTTTTTCCTTTCACTAATCGTTTATAATTAATTTTCGCTGTCCCGACTGCGTCAGGTCTGCGAAACACGTTTACAGTGTAAAATATAGCCGTTGATGAAGATTGCGAAGTTGGCAGGGTCAATCTGGGCGTCGGCGGCAATCTTCTGTATCTGCTCATCTGTAAGCCTGTCAGCGGAATCCTTCTCCGCAGGCGTCATAATGGCCACGGCCTTCTTAAACTCCTCCAGCTCCTCAATAGTCGGCGAAGCAAGCATAGCAAGCTCGCTGCTGCCCTGCATGTCCTGGAACTGCGTTCTTATCATTTTACCGTAATCGCTGCCGGCAAAATTTCCGAGCTTTTTCAGGTAATCATCAATAGAGATTTTCAGTTTCATAGGCGTTGAATTTTTCCTCGTCGTTTTATTATTTTTTTTCTGTGCGAACGTTGTTTTATTTTTTTACCTGCCGACATAGCAGCGCCGAGCGTATCCATACTGAAGCCTCCTGAGAACAGGCTTTTCAGGCCTGCGAGCCTTCCGCCGGACAGCGCCTTCATCATATCACGTGAGCGTGTAAAAGTCTTTACCAGACCTGAGACGTCTTCGGGCTTTACGCCTGCGCCTGCGGCAATGCGCCTTCGCCTTGACGAATCTATAACGTCGGGGTCTTTTCTTTCCCGCTGCGTCATAGAATGGACGATTCCCTCAATTTTTTTAAGCTCCTTATCGTCAAAGTCAAGCTCATCAAGCTGTGAACCGACGCCGGGAAGCATTTTGAGCATATCGGACATACCGCCCATTTTTTTGACGGCCTGCATCTGTGTAAGGAAGTCGTTGAAGTCGAAACTGCCTTTGGCCATTTTCTGCTGAAGTTTCTCGGCCTGCTCGGCGTCGAACTGCTCCTGTGCTTTTTCAACGAGCGTTATGACGTCTCCCATACCGAGTATTCTGCCTGCCATACGGTCGGGGTGAAATTCTTCGAGCCTGTCTAATTTTTCGCCTATGCCGACAAATTTGATTGGCTTTCCGGTAACGGCTTTAACGCTGAGCGCAGCGCCGCCTCTGGCGTCGCCGTCAAGTTTTGTGAGGATGACACCGTCAAGTTCAAGGCGTTCGTTAAATTCCTTTGCGGAATTGACAGCATCCTGGCCTGTCATAGCATCGCAGACCAAATAAATCTGGTGCGGTTTGACAGCCTTTGCGACGTTGGCGACCTCCGTCATCATCTCTTCGTCAACGTGCAGACGGCCTGCGGTATCGAGGATAACGACTTCATAGCCGTTCCTGCGGGCGTGGCTGAGGGCATTTTCGGCAACGCTGACAGGGTCTTTGCTGTTTTCGCTGTAGACATCAACATTTATCTGCTGGCCGAGCGTGATAAGCTGCTCAATGGCAGCAGGTCTTTGCAGGTCGTCGGCAGCAAGAAGCGTTTTTTTGGTTTTTTTCTCGACGATGTATTTGGCGAGTTTAGCGGCGGTAGTGGTCTTGCCGCAGCCTTGCAGGCCGGCAAGCAAAATTACCGTAGGCCCGGGCGAAACAAAATATATATTGCTGTCAACCGGACCCATCAATTCGGTGAGCTTGTCGCTGACGATTTTTATCATTACCTGGCTGGGATGGAGACTTTTTATCACTTCATCGCCGATGGCGGCATCGGTAACGTCTTTGCAGAACTTTTTCACGACGTGATAATTAACGTCTGCTTCGAGAAGCGCACGGCGGACCTGGTGCATAGCGTCGGCAACGTTGGCTTCGGTGATTCTACCTCTGCCCGAAAGCGACCTGAAGACTGAACTGAATTTTTCGGTCAATGATTCAAACACGGTTTTTTGTATATAAATGGATTCCTGTTTTCACGGTAGATAACTTGCACAAAGCATTTGCAGCAAGGGAGAAATTGTAAGACAATTAAGGCGGTTTTGCAAGGTAAATTCGGCCAAAGGCAAATTGCGGGGCATCAGTATTTTTTTCTGAGTTTTGCGGGCGGGATGCTGAGAAGCTTGCGGTATTTTGCGACGGTGCGTCTGGCAAGATGAGTGATACCTTCTTTGACAAGCTCTTTGCATATTTCGTCGTCGTTGAGGGGATTTGCTTTATCTTCACGGTCGACAACCTGCTGAAGTTTTGCCCTGATGGCTTCCCAGCTATAGCCGGTGCCGGTGTCGTCATTGGTTCCGCCGCTGAAGAATTTCCGCAGCGGCAAAATGCCCCATTGACATTGCAGATATTTTCCCGCGACGGCCCTTGAAACAGTGGCGATATGGACGCCGACTTCGGCGGCAATTTTGGACATAGGGAGCGGCTTGAGATATAATTGACCCTTGTCAAAAAAATCCTTTTGATATTTCACGACAGCCTTTGCAACCTTAAGCAGTGTGTTTCTCCGCTGCTCGATTGCCTCCATAATCCACTGTGCCGAGCGGATGTTTTCCTGAAGGAATTTTTTGGCTTTTTCGGCGGTCGCAGCATCTTTTGACAATTTTACGTAATAATCGTTTATTCGCAGGTTGGGCAGGCCGGCATCGGTAAGCCGCACAATATAACTCTCAAGGTCGTCCGAATATTCCACTATTATGTCGGCCAATACGGGATGATTGCGAGCCTGACTGATTTGCAGACCCGGCGAAGTATCGAGTTTGCTTATTCGCTCGATGGCGTATTTGATGTCGTCCATTTCACAGTTCATCTTTTTTGCGATTTCGGGCAGGCGGTTTTCGAGAAGTTTGTCCATATACTCTGTGATAAGCCGCCTCTCAAAGCTCATGCTTTTCGCGCTCTGGTCTATCTGGATAAGCAGGCATTCCTTCAGGTCGCGGGCTCCAACGCCGATTGGCTCAAGTTTCTGCACAAGCTCAAGGGCTTTTTTGAGGTCGTCGAGAGTGAAGTCAGCCCTGTCTTTATTGTAGAGCTGTTCAAGCCGGACGGTCAGATAGCCCTTTTCATCTATGTAGTCGATTATGAAACTGCCTGCTTTTTTTACCGGCTCATCAGCCTCGACGAGCCGCCACTGCTCATCAAGATAATCGTGCAGCGACTGCGGAAGCGCAGCGGTGTTTTTAATGGCTTCGAGCTTGCTGTCAAGCTCGTCAGTCTGAGCAGCCGGACGATAGTAGACAGACTCGTTTACGTAATCTTTGTAATCTTCACCGAGGTCTTCGATGCGTTCAAAGTTTTCTGCAGGTTTCCCGTCTGCGGCGGGGGCAGGGGCTTTTTCGCTGACGTCCTCGCCGCTGTCGGCCTGCTCTGCGCTCGTTGGTTCATCGATTTCGAGAACGGGATTGCTGTTAAGCTCCTGTTCGATTCTTTCCTGAAGAGCGAGGATGGGGAGCTGGAGTATCTCCATCGATTGAATCATACGTGGAGCGAGCTTCATTCTCTGCTCCAGCCGCATCAGTCCTCTCATTTCAAGTTTCACAGTATTACCTCGTTCGATTCCTCGGCATTTTGTTTTGTATTATACCACAAAAAAACCGAAAAATTTCAGCAATATGGCGGATGGATTTAAAAACTTCGAGATGGCGGGGTCAATCTAATTGTTGTCTGCCGATTATAGCGTCGGTGAGCATTTTGCCGGTAGCGTATTCGATGGTAGAGCCTGTGGGCAGGCCTCTGGCAAGGCGGGTGATTTGAACGCCCGTCGACCGCAGCAGAGAGGATATATAAAGGGCTGTTCCGTCGCCGGCCATATTGGGATTGGTGGCCATAATGATTTCTTTGACGCCGCCGCTGCGCACCCTTTTTACAAGCTGGTCTATGGTAAGGTCGGACGGCTCAACTCCTTCGAGCGGGGCGATATGGCCGCCGAGAACGTGATAGACCCATTTGCACAAACCTGTCTTTTCGAGATTTATGATGTCTTTCGGCTGCTCAACAACGCAAATTATTGTTTTGTCCCTTCGGGTATCGGAGCAGATTTGACAGGTCGGCCCTTCGGCAATGTTGCAGCAGATTTCGCAGCGGACGATTTTAGTTTTGACGTCCCTGATTGCATCGGCCATCGCCATTGCTTCATTTGGCGACGTGTTTAATATATGAATTGCCAGCCTTTCAGCGGTCTTGGGCCCTATTCCCGGCAGTTTGCCGAACTCTTCTATCAGTCTGTTTAATGTCTCGGTATACATCAATAATCAATTTTCCTCCACGCCGGTAATAGTCGCGCCAAGTTCCATTATTATAGTCTTAATTGCAGGGTCGTTAATAATTTCATTTTCCCTCACGCCGCCGGTTTTGGACTGCTTCGGAGATTCTGTTTGCGTCTGCTGGTCGGCATCTATCTCGAACTTCAGCTTAAGAGGCAGACGGCAGTATTCTGCGAGGACGGCCTGAATCTGCTCCGCCCTGCCGTTGCTCTCACAGATTTTTTTTGCGGCAGCCTGACCAAAGGTGAGCGTCAGAAGATTATTTTCAAGCTGGGTCGGCAAAGCAGAATGCAAAAGCCCGGTAGTGCTGTTGCCAAGTTTGGGGACAATAGCCTTGAGGATATTTTGCCAGTTGTTTTTTATCGATTCTATATCTGTTATCAGAGGCAAATCGGCCTGTTCGGACGCCGTTGACGAAAAAACAGGCTGAGTAACGGGGCTATTTATCGGAGGGTAGTTTTTTTTTACAGGTTCTGCGGGCTTTTCCGCCGTCCGTGTGGCGGATTTGTCGTTCAGCCGGCGGAGAAGTTCGTCAACGTTGAGAAAATGCTCACTTAAGGCAAATCGCAATAGAGCCGCTTCCAGAAGCGGCCTTGCGGTTTCACTGTTTTTTAACGACCATCGCAGTTTCTCAAGAGTAGTAATATTGTAAACCAACGCCGCTGTGTCGAATTTTTTGGCAAGCTCTTCCGCTGATTGCCGCTGCTGGTCTGTGAGCGTCAGAAGTTCAGTCTCAGTGCCGGCTGCTTTTATCACCATCAAGTCCCGCATATAATCTATGAGCGAATCAGCTATCTGCACCTCGTTCAAGCCTGAATTTATCAAATCATTTGCAGCAGCAAGGGTGGCAGCGGCGTCGCTCGATGCGATTTTTTCCGCGAGGTTGTGGACTTTTTCACTGTTCGGACAGCCGAGAAACTCCTCAAGCAGTTTTGCTGAAAGAGGCTCAACTCCCGTGCTTATGAGTCTGTCCAGCAGGCTCAGGCCATCCCGCATTGAGCCGTTGGCCATTTTCGCCAGAGGTGCAATCAGATTGTCCTCGTATTTTATTTTTTCCTTTTCGAGAACGGCTTTCAAATGCCCTGCGATTTTGGCGGCGCTTATATTGGCAAAATCAAATCTCTGGCAGCGGGACTGGACAGTTGCGATGACTTTGTTCGGCTCGGTCGTTGCAAATATAAATTTAATATGGCTGGGCGGCTCTTCCAATATCTTCAGCAAAGCATTGAAGGCCGATGAGCTAAGCATATGCACTTCGTCAATGATATATATCTTGTATCTTGCCCGTGCAGGCCTGTATACGGCATTTTCCCGCAGTCGGCGGACTTCTTCTACGCCGTTATTTGATGCGCCGTCAATTTCGATGACGTCTATATCTTCGCCGATATTTACCGCGGTGCAGCTATCGCATTTGCAGCAGGGTTCTGCGGTCGGCTCATTCGAAGCGAGGCAATTCAGCGCTTTTGCGAGGATTCTTGCCATAGTAGTTTTGCCTACGCCGCGAGTGCCGGTAAAGAGATATGCGTGTGCGACCCTGCCGGTCTTGATGGCGTTCTTGAGCGTCTGCGCAATCGGCTCCTGCCCGACGACGTCATCGAACCCCTGCGACCGATATTTTCTTGCTAAAACAGTATAAGACATATTCAAAAGGTGGCCGGGTTAGCCACGGCACGGCAAGCACACGCTTATGGCTGCTCGGTTCCCCGCCTGACCAAATTCGCGGGCTCGGCCTGCATGGGACCCGGCCAAAAAAATTTGATTATTTACTATTTATTATTTACATTTTGCTACAATGCTATAGACGGTAGTATAGCAAAATAGACAAAAATTGCCATAAACAATTTAATTTGACAAATCAGAACAGAGAAGTTATACAGCGCGGTAAATAACCAAAAAAATAATCATCAACAACTAAATTTGATGAGGGTGTGTTATGAAGGTCAAAATTGAAGATACCTGCACGGCGTGTGGCTTGTGCGTCGATACCTGCCCGGAGGTCTTCCGGATGGGTTCTGAAATGGCAGAAGTAATCGCAGATGAAGTCCCTGCCGAATACGAAGACGCCGCTCAGCAGGCCGCCGATGAGTGCCCCGTAGAGGCAATTATAGTGGAATAAAAGGTTTACCCCGTTAGAAACGGGATTTCTAATGGGGTTTACTGCTTCGAAAGCTCCCTGCTTCTTCTGCAGGCCGCCTCAAGAGCTTCGGCAACAAGTCCGCTGAAGCCTTTTTGTTCAAAAACACTTATCGCTGCTGCGGTCGTCCCGCCGGACGAAGTAACCTTTCGCCGAAGCTCCGCCGGGGCTTCGTTTTTCTTATCAGCTTCAACTGCGAGCAAAGATGCGCCTTTGGCAGTCTGTAAAACCAGATTTTTTGCCGTCTCTTCAGACAGGCCGAGTTTCACGGCAGCCTTTATCATTTCCTCCATCAGCAGAAAATAATACGCAGGCCCGCTGCCGCTTACAGCCGTTACGGCGTCAATCAAGTCCTCATTGTCTACGGAAACAACTTTGCCGACCGTCAAAAAAATCTTTTCCGCTTTTTTCAGCATCGGCTTTGCCTTTTCATTGGCAAATAGAGCGCTTGCACCCTCGCCGATTAAAGCGGGCGTATTGGGCATAACGCGAACCACTGCCTTCTCGCCTAAAACACCGGTTATGCTCGATATTCTTTTGCCTGCGACGATGGATATTACAAGTATATCTTTTTTCAAAGCGTCTTTTATATTTTGCAGGGCATCGGTCATATTCTGAGGCTTGACGGCCAAAACAAGAATGTCAACTTTTGCCGCTACAGCGGCATTGTCGCTTAATGGTTTAACGCTGTATTGCTCTGCAAGCAGTTTGAGCCGTTCCTGCCGAATATCGCTTACAGAAACATCTTGAGGTTTATAAATCTTTGCGGCGATTATACCCTTTATGAGGGCTTCAGCCATATTTCCGCCGCCTATGAAACCTATTGTTTCCATATATACTCCTTGTTAAAATTGCCTTTGAAATTATAATGCCGGCAGTAACAACAATAAACAAAAAACATTAAAGGGCTTTTCAAATGCAAAAACAAGTCAAATACGAGCAAGCAGTAAAAACCAAATATCCCGAGCAAGTCATAATCGCAATCGCCAAAGACAAAAAAGGCAAAGCAAATCCCGTAACGCTTGGCTGGACTATGATAGTTTCCGGCGAGCCGCCGATGATGGCTATATCAGTCTATAAGGGACACTATTCCGTAAAGACCATCAAATATTCGAAATGTTTTACCATTTCTTTTCCGTCATCTGATATGGCTGATGCAACCCTTTTCTTCGGCTCGCATAGCGGAAGAGATACAGACAAATTTGCAGCGTTCAAGTGCAAAATTGAACCTGCCAAAAAGATTGATTCTGTTTTACTTGCTGATGCGGCAGCCAATTTTGAATGCGTTCTTGATTCGCAGAAACCTGTCGGCGACCATATCGTATTCTTTGGCAGAATCGTCTCCGCTCATATCAACACAAAACCCCAAAAACGCCTATATACGCTGGGAACAGGGCATAAATTGGGTGCAGTGTAACTTTTACCGCCGAGAACACCGGCTTGTTTTAGCAATATAAATACTTATGCCATGACATCGGCTCCTTAAAACAGCCTTCAACCGGGTCTCTGGCGGTGAAACGACCGATGTGGGGGTGATATTGTCTGGCACGCAGATAATATTCATCAATCTCATTATCATACCACCGGCCTGCGAAGCGGAAACGGTTACCGGTCGTGCCAAACAGGCCTGATATTTCCAGCGTTTTGCCGAAGGGGTTGTAATTATAATGAGCCTTTACCGCCGCTGAAGAGTCGATAATCTCCCGCACACTGCCTAATCGGTCGTGAAGATAAAAATATTTCTTATTATTGTCAACCACATCGTGCTGCATAACTATCCGGCTGTTCGCATATATGTATATCTTCTTGACGGCACTGTCGCCGGTATTAATCTCCATCAAAATCGTCGGCAGGTCGCCGACAACGTCGACGATATATTTTCTTTCGCCGTTTACACTTGAGGTTTTTTTGATTCTGTTACCCCAAGGGTCATACCGCAGACTGATTGTGCTGCTGCCTTTTTGCGCAGAGCGTAATTTGCCGTCCCAATTATAGACAAGCGAATTGGTATCGGTTGTAGGCAGTGTCTTCATATTGCCGTCGTCAAGATGGCTTACGCCATTAAGGTCGTAGTCAAGGCTGAAGGATTCTCCGCCGGAAGCGCCCGCCATCTTATTACCGGCATAACTAAAGCTGGTTGTTGAGCTTTGTATCGTTCGGTAATTCATATCTCCGTTCCTGGCGTAATTATAAACTGCCGTCCACGTCCCGTTGTCGATATTGGTTATATAGGTAACGGTCAGTGGCTTACTCCATCCAACCATCTTATCTTCCATTTCCCTCTTTCTCCAAGATAAGTGAAACTTTTTACAAGACAGCCATTTTTAGGTGCTTCAATATGTACTTCAAAGCCATGTTTTTCATCAAACTCAACATAAAAAAAGTAATCGTACTCTCCTTCCCAGTGCCTATAAACAAGCACATTATCATTACTAATCATAGACCGATAGGTCTGTATTTCTTTTATAGCTGATTCTATAGAATGCTTTTTATAAAAGTCTGTGCTGTTATTTATAGAGGAAATAATCTGCTTGAAAAAGTTTGTAGCCTCTTCGGTCATTGGAGTATCTGACCAAGAGCGCACTTTGACAATACCGCCATACTTAAAATCGCTCACAACAAAATTGCGATTCGTTCCCTCTATCTTAACCTCAAAATCATGTTTTTTATCGAATACAATAGAATATTCATACAGACATTGCTGGCATTTCTGACGGTAATGATCGTAACTACCACTAAATAGAGAACGAGAGTTCTTTATATTCTGTATGGCCGACTCACTCGAATGGGCCTTGTAAAAATCTGTATTGTTGATTATAGAGGTTAAAAATTGCTGGAAAAACTTTTCAACCCCTGCGGCTTCTATTTCTGCTGCTGGCGGAGTTAGTAAAAAAATCGCTGTAAATGATAGTACTGTTAATATACCCAAAAACAGGATGGCAATAATAAATCTCCACAATTTTTTTCCTAATGTTGCCGAAGCCTCACCATTTTCTTCAGTCAGATTATTCTCTCCATCTAAAGGAGATCCCGATTCTGCTTTTTTGTTTCTAAACAGACCTGCCAACAGATAGCCTGTCAGGGAAAAAAAAGCAATAATCACAGGATGCAGAAATAATTCAGATGGAAGTGGTGACAGTAATATATCCTTCTGACCTTGTGTCGCCCAAATAGTGACAAGCTTAAAACCGCTAATGCCTATTAAGAAAGAAATTAATATTCTCAAAACAAGGTTCTTTGGTGGCCCATAAATCCATTTATCCAAGAGGTACATTCCCAGTGCGCTGCCAATGGGCAAACATAAAAAACAAATTATTGTCGTTGCAGAAGCAAAACGATAAAGGTCTGTAAAAAGGCAAAAAGCGTATCCTGATATACCTAATGCAGAAGAGCCTATGACCGCTGCTGTATACAATAATAACACCTTTGTAATTATTTGAACAATCTTCATACTTTTTCCCTCATACTTTACAATATCAGATATTTCTAATAGCGAATTAATAATCAATGAGCGGCGAAAATGGCAATGCTGATAACCAGGGATTCTCTTCTGGAAGTTTTGCACAGGGATTATCGAACCAAGAGGCTAAAGGGTCATCATCGTTAGTAATATTGTATTTAAACCATACCTTTTCCAGTTCCCGTGTTGTATAGCCACATCTTTCGTAAGCATGACGTGAAGTGTTCATAGGATTACGCGGGTCGTCAGCAGACATTGGATGTGTCTTATCATATAGACCGTGTCCCAATGGTGCCCTGAATCCATTGTCATAATGGACATAAGCATCCTGCCATTCGTGCATAAGGTACTCAAATGAACGTATGTCGCCATTTCCCATAGCACCTAATAATTCCGGATATACTTCACTCCTGCTCCTGAAATGCATCCATGTGTAAGCCGGATTAAAAGGTGAATAATCTGTGTCGAGCCTTCCGTAGTCAAACAGCGAAACCGGATGGCCTAGGGTGACGCTACCAAACCCAAACAGCCCGAAAGAACGATGAGTAATTTCCCACCATAAACCTGTAGGATCTATTCTGTTTACCGGCTCGTTCTGGCAATACAGGTATTTGTGCAAACTCAATGGGTTATCAAACTGGCCGGCGACGAGATCTCTGGCGGTGAATCTGTAAATATGCGGATGATAGTTTCTTGCGCGTAGATAATACAAGTCTATCTCGCTATCGTAATATTGCCCGGTGAACCGCCAAGGGTTAGTTATCGACTCCCCGACTTCCAAAATTTCGCCGAAAGGGTTATAGGTGTAATAATTCACCACGTTAGCTGACGAGTTAATTATCTGTCTGACTGAACCTAAACGGTCATGCAGATAAAAGTACCTATTAGCAGTATAGCTGCCATCGTGCTGCGCCAATATTTGTGAATTGCCCCGCCACACGGATGGCGGGTAAACTCCAATGTAAGTTTTCATAATCGTACCGTTCGCCGGATTAATCTCCATCAAAGTTACAAACTATTCTTTTTTGTCGGCCCATAATACTTGTCTAATTTTGCTTAAGATATTTTCGTCGGAACATTCATACTTCCGCGAGATGCCAAGAATTTTATCGCCGTAGATTATACTATTTTCATGCAATGATAACTGAAATAATGGCCTGTTTTTGTTGAAGCTACTCTTGATAAGCATCATCATTGAGTCTTTATAATCCAGCAATCCTATTGACGTAAGTTTATATTTTCTTTTAATGATTAAATCGGTTATCTGTTTTATTTTGGAAGTATCTTCTATCAAAATGTGCCGGGCGTCCCACTTATTATTTTCGGTATCGTAGAAACGGTCTAAAGCTGAAAAAGAGGTACAATTTCTTAAACTGCCAAATAGAAACCGTGTATCCAATATCACAACTAACTGGAAAAGTCCTACCAATAATACAAAAAATACTATTGAGACGACAAATGCCTTTTTTATATTATCTAAATCCACAACAATTTTCTTTTTATGAATTGTCTTTAAAATAAGCAACAGCGACGATATTAGTGCGGAAACTAAAATCGCCACTGTGAGTAATACAAGAATCATTTGAGTTGATAAAGTAACCATTATTTATATCCCTTACTTAATAACCTCCATCTCCCGCGTTCAAATTGCCACTTCTCCATCTACCAGTGACGCTTCCAGAAACCTCCTCCAGACCATATTTCTTCGGGCGTTTTACCACCAGGAGTAGCTTGCCATAAACCACCTTCCGAATAATAATTAGGCCCTATATAGGGGAAAAAAGACCAATTGACTACATTGTCAAACGCATCTACTTTGCGTCCGCCTACATTGGCAAGTTGTTGTATATATTGTTTTCCACTGTCACCCGCGGCTACAAAACATCCCCGTAGATGTAAAGCCCCATTATTTGCTACGGTGGCGGTAATCTGTAACCATTCACTGCTGCGTGGTCTCAAAAGTTCATTACCAACCTCTTGATAATAAACATTTTTCTCTTTCCTGCCATGATCGAGGAAATACACGTTTTCTATCTCTACCCCATAATCATCGTGGAGAAGTTCTAAGTAAAAAGCAGCCTCTTTAACACTTGATACATTGAACCGCCAGTCAAAATCAAGTGCTGCCCATGAGAACCGATATCCGCCATTCTCGTCGCTCCCATCATAAAGGGCTACGGAATCCAACCCCCATGGATCTACATAATTCGGGGGATCATTTTTACAATACAGGTATTTATGTAGCGACAATGGGTTATCAAACTGGCCATCGACAATGTCCCTGCTCGTAAATCTGCCGATGTGCGGATGATAGTTTCTTGCACGGAGATAATACAGGTTAATTTCAGAATCATAGTATTGTCCGGTGAACATAAATGGATTACTCAATGTCCCGCCAGATTCAACCGTCTGTCCGAATGGCTCATAAGTGTAATAATTAACTATATTACCTGATGAGTTTATAACCTGCCTTATAGACCCCAACCGGTCGTGAAGATAGAAATATTTGTTTGTCGTGTGGTCGCCATCATGCTGCGCTAATATTTGGGAATTGCCATAGATATAGGTTTTAAGGATATTTCCGCTGGTGTTAAGCTCCATAAGGATAACGGGTAAGTCTCCCACGGTATCCACGATATATTTTCTTGTGCCTGAAACACTTGAGTCTTTCCTAATTCGATTGCCTGCCGGGTCGTATCTGACATTAATTGTATTACTGCCTTTTTGCGCAGAACGCAATTTGCCATCCCAGTTATAGACAAGCGAATTGGTATCGGTTGTAGGCAGTGTTTTCATATTGCCGTCGTCAAGATGGCTTACGCCATTAAGGTCGTAGTCAAGGCTGAAGGATTCTCCGCCTGAAGCGGTTTTCATCTGGTTGCCGAGGTAACTAAAGCTGGTTGTTGAGCTTTGTATGGTTCTGCCGGTCATATCCCCATTCTTCCCATAATTGTATAGTGCAGACCAGTTGCTGCTGTTGCTGATATTTGTTCTGACAACGCCTGTCAACTGCGAGAGCATATCATAACTATAGATGAGCGAATGTTCAATATGAGTTTGGTCGAATTTTGTCAGAGATTCTGTGGCGGTTTTGAGCCTGCCTAAGCCGTCAACGTTTACATCGGCCAGCTTGAGTTATTAGGATTAACCTGTAAGCAATTCAAATTCCTCGATGCTGAGGGAGTGTCTTAATTTTTGCAGGGCGATAAGCTCAATCTGGCGGACTCTTTCTTTGGTCAGGCCGAGTTCATCGCCGATTTGCTTTAGGGTTTTTTTGTTCTTCTTTACCAGCGAGCCTAACAGGCCGAAATGGTTTAAGATTACATACTCCTCACGCTTATCGAGATTATCTTTTATGACCTGAATTAGACTTTTATGCGCCCGCTCGACGGAGACAGCGGCGGCGGATTCGGTCGCTCTAAAATCCCGCTGGACGTCTTTTAGGGAAACCGTCGGCGCCTTGTCGGGCCGGCCCATCTCGGCGGGTATTTTGCGGGCATAATCCTTTGCTACCGCCCAGCCCGCATAAGTAGCGAAACGAAATCCTTTGGTGTAGTCGAATTTTTCAACCGCCCGCATCAGCGACAAGTTGCCTTCACTAATAAGGTCGGGCAGACTTGCTCCGCCGGCAGTATGTTTGTTTGCGATGCTGACGACTAATCGCAGATTCGACTCGATTATCATTTTTTTTATTACTTCGGCTTCAGCCAGATAATTTTCTATCTGTTTTAACCGGCTGCTGCGGATGCGGGACAGTTTAATTTCCGCCCTGGCTGCTGAGGCGAGATATTTCAGATAATTATATCTGCGGAATAATTCCATTTCTCGTCCCCTGTTAAGGATGGCGCCGCTTTTTGATACCTGTAAACGCCCTGCGAGGATTTTTTCTTTGGCGCTTCCCTCGGAAAATTCATCGCTGGCGATAAACTCGATTTTCTTGGAAAGCAATACCTTTGCTCTTTGAAGATTTATGATTCTGTAGACCGAGCATTTGGCCCGACCGCAACGGCCCATCAATTCAGAGACGGAGCTGCCCTGTCTGAACAGCCGATACAACTCTGCCGCCGCAGAAGGACTCATTATGCCGGCAGGCCTTTTGAATATGGGCTTATCGGGGTTTGATTTCTCATAGTTCAGGATTGTATATCTGATGGTCTCTCTCGCCCTGCCGGCCCGGGCGGCTATCTGGTTTATTACCTGATGACGTGAGAGGTTTGTTTTTGCTGCGAGAGCAAAAGCCTCTTTTATGATGGATTGTTTTTCTCTTCCCGTCAGCCGTGCAAACGCTTTACCCTTCGCAATCAGGCCGGGATTTTGCTGGGTGAATTTGTCAACGGTCGACTGAGTAAAGCCGAGACGTTTTTGACCGTCGTCGAATATGAATTTTTTGGCGACCAGTCCCCTGTTTCGCCAGCGGCTGATTGTTTTTGTGGAAACGCCCAAATTCGTTGCGAGTTCTTCAACGCTGTAAACTTTTTGTCCCTGTGCGACGACCGGACGAGCGAGCTGGCCGCTTAATTTGGAAATGAACCTCTGCAAATCATCTGCAAGGTCATCGCCTTTTATCATTTCCTGAGCTGCCGGGATTTTGGGTCTGAAGCCTGTGATTTTAAAGCAGACAAACTCGAAGGGATAGTCTTTGTATTTACTGATAATTGACAGGAGTTTTTCGGCGTTGTCGAGCTGTTTTTGCCGCTGTTTTTTTGGGGTGAAACGGCTTTGCAGCAGTAATTGCGCCAGATTTTGATTTTTTATCCGCCGCATTATTTTGTCGCCGGTCGCTCAGTTACTATTTATAAATCATTTAAGCGACGAGCGTTTTAGCCTTATCGACCGCAGAAGCAGCGTCAGCAGCGTAAGCGTCGGCGCCGATTTTGTCGGCGTAGCCCTGCGTTACCGGTGCGCCGCCTATCATAATCTTGACAGGAACGCCCGCATTCTTGAGGGCCTTTACCGCTTTTTCCATTGCGGGCATTGTTGTCGTCAGCAGTGCGCTTATACCGACCAGATTAACGCTCCTGGCTTTTGACTGCTCGACGAATTTTTCCGGCGAGACATCTACGCCGAGGTCTATAACTTCAAAGCCGGCGCCTTTCATCATCATAGCAACGAGGTTTTTGCCGATGTCGTGGAGGTCGCCCTGGACGGTGCCGATTATGAATTTACCGATGGGCTTAACTCCCGCCTTCGCAAGCGCCGGAGCAAGAATTTCCATCGCCGACTTCATCGCCCGGGCGGCGATAAGCACTTCAGGGATATAGACCTCATTTTTTTTGAATCGTGCGCCGATAACGTCCATACCTGCGATAAGTCCTTCGTTGAGAATTTTTTCCGCTTTTGTGCTCTCATCAAGGGCCGCTTTGGTAAGTTTTACCGCGGTGTTCTGGTCGCCTTTAATAATTGCTTCTGCCAATGCCTTTAAGTCTGTCATATCAGTCCACCTCAATAAAGTTTTCTGAACGTTATTTTTTATCTTCCGTAATTGGGGTTATGATTAAACACTATTTTGCCGCCTTAGACAAGTTTAAATTACATTTTTTCGCTTTGTAGTTTTTATTTTTTTGCGGTCTCCGTCTATTAACAGGATAATACAAAAAAAGCGGTTATTTCATTAGATTGCTGTAGCATATTTCCGGCAATAATGTATATAAGTTTGAATTTTCACGAATCAGCGTCGTGTGAGATTTTATGAGCAATTATATAGTCCTTGTAAAACAGGTTCCCGACGTAACACAGATTACCGACAACGCCTTCGACGCCGAGAGCGGAACGCTTATCCGCAGCCGGCTTGCAAGCGTCATCAATGAGCTCGATGCACAGGCTTTGGCTTTCGCCGAGCGGATGAGACGCGACAGCAGCGGCAAAATCATCGTCTTAACGATGGGGCCGCCAATGGCCGAAGAGGTCCTGCGATACAGCCTGGGCAGATGTGCGGATATGGTCGTTCTGCTTACAGACAAAGCGCTCGGCGGAGCTGATACCGTAGCTACCGCAAATCCGCTCGCCTTTGCAATAAGAAAAATAGTTAAGGAAATACTCAACGGCGACAACAATTATTACGTGGTCTGCGGAATGCAGTCGGTAGACGGCGACACCGCACAGGTGCCTCCGCAGATTGCCGAAGAACTGTCCCTGTCTTGCGCAGCTTATGTTACCAACGCTGAGTTTCGGAACAATCGTTTTGAATTTACTCGAATCATCAGCGGCGGCTCCCAGACGGTCGCTGCAAAGAATCTGCCGATGATTATTACCGTCGCCAAATATGAATATCCTTTGTTTGCGACGTTTACAGCGACCCGCCGTGCAGCTAAAACAGAGATTATTAAATGGGGCGCAGACGACATTAAGGCAAATCTCATCGGCGTCAAAGGCTCGAAAACAAGTGTCATACGCGTCTTTCCGCCCGGCAAAAGCAGCAGAAAATGCCAGCAGATAAAAGATGCAAAAACACTGGCAGAAATGATTGTCAAAAGTTTGAAGAACGAACAGGCCGGGCAGCCCGACGACGGTCAGGCAGGTCAATACGTTCTGCCGCAAAAAAGAAAAGACATTTTTGACAGAAGTTTCGAAGGCACAAAAAAAGAAAGCGAAGATTACAAAATTCTCGCCGATGTAATCAGGCAATTCGGTATTACCGATGTCGGTCAGATTGATGAGCAGACAAGAGAAAAAATTCTTGCCGCCGCAGGAGAGCATTTTCACGTAAAAGCGCTTGAAGATATGATAGCGGGCCTGAAGCTCACTGAGCCGAGCTTTAAGGGCGAGGTCTGGGTGGTCGCCGAACACAGCGGCGGCGCAGTGCATCCGGCCACGCTCGAGCTTCTCGGCAAGGCACGGCTGCTTGCAGATTGCCTTGAAACAAAAGTGGGCGTCGTCGTTGCAGGCTTCAAACCGTATCAGACTGCAAAGCAGTTAATTGCCGCCGGCGCCGACAATGCTTATACCATTGATGATAAGCTGCTTGCCGATTTTGACCCCGCAGCACACCGTAAGGTAATTGCCGATTGTATAGGCAAATATTGGCCGCAGATTGTCCTCTTCGGTGCGACCCCGCAGGGCAGAATCCTTGCGCCGATGATTTCTTACCGCCTCGGCTGCGGACTGACTGCCGACTGCACTTCGCTGGACATCCGCGACAGCTCCCGAAAAGGCCAGATTGGTATTCTCCTGCAGACAAGACCCGCTCTCGGCGGCAACGTTATGGCAACTATATGCACGAAAAATTCACAGTCGCAAATGGCGACCGCAAGGCCGGGCGTTATGAAAAAACTCCCCCAAGATTATTCGCGGGCAGGCAAAATCATCAGGCACAAAGTAGATATTTCCGGCGACGATTTAAGTCTTGAAATCATCAAAACGGAACTGGGCAGCGGAAAAGTAAACTTCGATGCCGACGTGATTGTCAGCGGCGGCAAAGGGATGCAGAACAGGGACAATTACGAAAAACTTGTCGGTGTACTCTGCGGTTCGATAAAAGAAAAACTCGGCGCCAAGGTCGAAAGAGGCGCTTCGCGGGCGGCCGTTGAGCAGGGTTTTATCGAACGTGTGCATCAGGTCGGCCAGACCGGCACAGCCGTCGGGCCCAAACTTTACATCGCTCTGGGAATATCAGGCGCAATCCAGCATATGATAGGCGTCGCCAACAGCGGAACGATTTTTGCCGTCAACAGCGACCCGGCAGCGCCGATATTCAGGCAGTGCGATTATTACATTGTCGGGAACATTGAAGACATAGTGCCGCAACTGGCTCAGGAGCTGAAGGCAGAGGTTTTATGAATAACGAATACAACAAAGTATCTGTCCTGATAGTCGGCGGCGGACCGGCGGGACTGGCAGCGGCGATACAACTCAAAGTCGAAAAGCCGGACGTGGACGTCTGCGTTATAGAAAAAGCCGCAGATTTGGGCAACAATAATCTTTCAGGCGCAATTCTCGAGGCTGAACCCCTGCAAACCCTGCTGAATTCCGCTGTGCCGGGCTGGCAGGAAAGCGAGGCGGCAAAGAACGTCCTTGCTAAAAAAGTCGAGACGGATGAAATAATGTTTTTGCCTGTAACAGAATTGGCATTCAATATCCTGCCCGTTATTAAACTGGCAAAAAAATTCCGGCTTGGTTTCAGCCAGATGACGCACGAGGGCGATTATATCGTCTCAATAAGCAAACTGACCAAATGGTTCGGTCAAATCGCAAGACAGCTCGGCGTCGAGGTACTCACCGGGTTCGCAGCAAAAGAAATTGTCTTCGAAAAAACAACCGGGCTGGCAACGGGAGTTAAACTCGTCGACCAGGGGCTTGATAAAGAAGGAAATCGCCAGCCGAACTTTGTCGAGGGTGAATTCATAAACGCCCGTTTCATTATTTTGGCGGAAGGCTGCGACGGACTTGTTACAGAAGACTTCGTAGAAAAAGCGGGGCTTGCGCGGCAATGTCCCCAGCTTTACTCTATCGGCATCAAGGAGCTTATAAAGGTAACACCGGAGCAGTATAAAAAGTTCGGCGCAGGACACGTTGTTCACGCTATGGGCTTTCCCATCTGGACGCCGGTTATCGGGCCGGCGATGTTCGGAGGCGGTATCATTTATCCCGGTGAAGACGACCACATCGCAGTCGGAATGATTGTCGGGCTTGACTGGAAATATTGTAATTTTAATCCGCAGGACGCACTGACGAATTTCAAAAATCACAATTTTGTAAAAGAGTTCGTCGAGGGCGGCACAGTCGTCGAGGCCGGCGCAAAATTAATCCCGGAAGGCGGTTACTACGCCATCCCGCGAGACCCCGTCAGCGGCACTATCGGAAGAGCCAACTGCATTATCCTCGGCGACAGTGCGGGCTTTGTTAATATGCTGAAAATCAAGGGACTGCACAACGCCATTCACTCCGGCATCTTTGCCGCAGGTGTAATTGTCTGCTCTTTCGATAATCCCGCAGCGGCGGCAGTGAAATATACCAATTTGGTCGACCGCTCGAATATCGGGGCAGAAATGAAATCGGCAAAAAATTTCCGCCAGACGGTCGCGAAATTCGGGCCTGCGATTGGAATGCCGCTGTCGGTCTTCGGCGGCCTTTTGCCGAAATTCAAGACGGAAGAAGATTACAAAGCTATGACAAGTGCGCATTACAAGCTCAAATGCAACAAGGAATTTGACAAGGACACCTTCACAGCGATGGCTGCAACCGAGCATCGCGAAGACCAGCCAAGTCATCTGCGGATTATAAATCGTAATATCTGTGCGCAGCGATGCACCCCAAAATTTGACAGGCCCTGCATCACATTTTGCCCGGCAGGCGTATATGAAACCGTCAAAGGCGAGGTAAAACCCGCCAATCCCTCGAATTGCCTGCACTGCAAGACCTGCCAGAGAAAATGCCCCTTTGATAATATCCGCTGGACCGTCCCTGAAGGCAGCGGCGGGCCAAGATACAAAAGATTGTAACAAACCTGAAAATCATTCCAGACAAACTGCTGATATTTTCCGCAAAAACAGTATAATAACCCTGTTGAAATTTATGGCGTTAACTTTACCTTGAGAGGAATTGATAATGGCAAAATCATCATCCAAAAATAAAACCGGCGGCAAATCCCTGTCCACCCGCGCAATTCACGCCGGCGAGCCGAGAGAAAAATACGCCGACTCTTTAACTACGCCCATTATCCAGACCTCCACCTTCACATTTAGAGACAGCAAACATATCGAAGATTACACCATCAACGGCAAAGAGCATTTCGAATATGGACGCTACGGAAACCCAACCGCTAAAATCGCCGAGCAAAGACTCGCCAACCTCGAAGGCGCGGAGGCCTGCGTCGTCTTTTCTTCAGGAATGAGCGCTATAACCACTACCATTCTCTCTCTCGTTCAGGCTGGCGACCATATCGTAATCACCGACGACAGCTACAAAAAAACGCTTGAATTCTGCAAATCGTATCTCAAGCAGTTTGCTATCGAATGCACTATTGTCCCTTTCGGCGATTATGCCGTGCTTGAAAAAGCGATAAAGAAAAATACCCGTTTCATATTCTCCGAATCGCCCACCAATCCCTATTTAAATATTTTTGACCTTGTAAAAATCAAAAAGATAGCAGACCGCCATAACGTCCTTACGCTCATCGACAGCACGTTCAGCACGCCGGTCAACCAGAGGCCGATTGAATTTGGTATGGACCTTGTCCTGCAAAGTGCGACAAAGTATCTCGCAGGCCACAACGATATACTTGCAGGTGCAGTCCTCGGCGCAAAAGTGCTTATCGAAAAAATTCGCGGCCTCCACAAATCTATGGGCGGCCTCATTGACCCCCACTGCTGCTATCTTTTGCTGCGAGGCCTGAAAACCTTCCCCCTGCGAGTGCAAAAGCAAAATGAATCCGCTCTGAAGATTGCCCGCTTTCTCGAAGGCTGCCCAAAGGTAAAAAGGGTTTACTATCCCTTCCTCAAAAGCCACCCCCATTACAAAATCGCAAAGCGGCAGATGACAGGCGGTGGAGGAGTCGTTACCTTCGATATTAAAGGCGACCTCAACACCGCAAAACGGTTCCTCGACGCACTGAAGTTATGTTACATCGCGCCCAGTCTCGGCGGCGTAGAGACCCTCATAACCCATCCTGCTCTGGTCAGTTATTACGATTACACAAGAGAGGAACGCTACAAGCTCGGCCTGACCGACACTCTTTTCAGACTTGCCGTCGGACTTGAGGACGTTGATGACATCATCGAAGACCTCCGCCGCGGCCTGAAATGATAACGCCGTAAGACCGGAAGAGATTTGCTCCTTTGCCCGTCAACGTTGTCGGACGGCAAACGGGCTTTGTCCCGATTTATGCAGTGTGCCAGAGCGTATAAAACTGTACAATCCTTGTTTGGAAAGGAGATAGATACGATGAAACTGGAATGTGCAAAGACAATCTCGTTACCCAATGCCACCGAAACGGATATCCGAAAAGCATTCGCGGATGATAACGGACGGGGTGAGTTCATTATTCTGCGCGAGTCAGACCAATTCTACATCCAGGCCGCAGGAGAAAATGATGGTCCATACATTCTCGAGTACAGAGAGGGTGGTGGTGACCGGCACTATCGGTGCACGCGGGGCATGGATATGAACAAGTCAGAGGTAGAGTCAGCGTTCGTGAAGTATCTCAAGGGAGATATGTCATGGAAGACGGATTTTCAGTGGGAGCAAGTGGATTTGGAGAAACCATGGTGGAAGTTCTGGTAATATTCCGCCGGGGGAAAACTATGAGAATAAATAGGGACAGCCTATTTCTGCCTTTTTCCTTTTGCCTTTTGCCTCACACACCTGTGTTCCGTTCATGAGAATCGAGCATCCAGCATCGAGAACCAAACGGAATCAATCATTTACGCATCTTTATCCGCCTTTTACCCGCCCGCGGCGGGGTGGCGGATTAACATTCTCTGCGCAAAAAAATATCCTGTCTGAAGATTTAGACAGGACGTTCATCAGGCTTAATCAATGACTATTTCAGCGAAGAAATTTATTGCTGCTTCTGATTTGCCTGCTCTTTTTCTTTCTTTTCTCTCTGAATCGATTCGTAAACCTCTTTTCGGTGAACTGATATGGTTTTAGGCGCGGTGATTCCCAGCCGGACCTTATCGCCGCGAACATCCACTATGATGATTTCAATATCATCCCCGATTATTATCGATTCATCTTTTTGTCTGCTTAGAACCAACATTTTCAACTCCTTTTGCGGTTGGTCTCACAAATACTTTACGATAGCAACTGACTCAAAGTTCGTTTTTCGCTCTATGCTGTTCACTGTATAACGTTATTTTATAATAACTTACCTAAATTACCCCTTCCGAAGGTTTTTATACACTATATTTTCGGCTAATTTATAGAGGCAAAACACTTATTTTTATATAGTTTTTTATGATGGGGGTGGGTTATAGGACTGTTTGTGTTTAAGTGATTAAGATATATGAGTTTATCTGAAAAAAAGGCAGGCAAAATTTATCAAAAAGGCACGAAAATCGGTGCTACATTTCGTGTTCCTTCCAGTAATTGTAACGGACGGCCAGCCAATAGCCTACAATTGAGCCGAGCGTGCCGAAGGCGACCATCTGGATTGGAAGTATGGACAAAATCACACTGGGTAAAAAAACGGCAGGCCAATGGCCGACGAGATACTGTAATATGTTCTGCCTAACGTAAATAGTATAGGCAAAAGCTGTTATAAAGCCGGCGGCAATTGCAGGCCAGATGTAACTGACGCCGAGAAATTTTTTGAATATGAAACCTGCAAGACCAAATGAGACCAGCACAGCAAAGATTATCTGGCCTGCGTAAGGCTGTGCAAAAACTGAGCCTAATCTGCTGTCAGGCATAATAATATCCTGAGCAAAAATCGGCAGACAAAACTGAATTATCAAAATCGAGCCGACCAAGGCGATTGCATCGCTAAGATATGTGTTTATTTTTGAGTCAGCTTTTTTGGGTTCAGGCGAGACCTGAGAGGATAATTTCTGGCCGATGAGAACGCCGAGAAAACCTGCCGCTACAACAATAAGCCAGAATAACGGCTCCCATTTGAACGCTGCCAGAATCGCCTGCCGCTGCTCAAGAGCAGGACTTGTCTGGATAACGTCTGCGATGCTGCCGCTTCGGACAGCCCAGAAAGCTAAACCTGAGGGGACGGCAATGACGCTGATTTCTCTGCCGTAAGGCCAGCTCAGGAAATATGCCAATAGGCCTGTTACGGATGCCAGCGCTACAAGCACAATTTTGCTTTTAAGACTGATTGCCGCCATAGATACAATGCTGTAGGCATCCGGCGGCGCAGCCATCGGCCAGGCGAGCAGGCCGATTAACAAAACGCCTGCTGCAATTGCAGCAGTGATTCTTAACCTCATCAGCCACGACAATTCCATGATGCGACTCCTAAAATTTTTTGGCGCCTTTAGTTGTCAGGATAAAATAACACATAAATAATCGACTATCAATAATCAGCTTGAGGAAAATGGGCGGGTTTGGTAATATTTAATGTTTAATGCGTTGTTTTATACTATCGGCAGGTAAATATGCAGGGTAAGAAAATGAATGTGCTATTAATCGGGGGCGGAGGACGCGAACACGCAATAGCGTGGAAACTGTCCCAATCGAAAGAATTAGACAAACTTTATATTACGCCGGGCAATCCCGGAACAGCTAAATGCGGACAAAATGTTCCTATCGGCGCAGGCGAAACAAGTAAGCTGGTTGATTTCGCGAAACAGAATGACGTTGGGCTCGTGGTTGTCGGGCCTGAAGACCCGCTGGCAATAGGCGTGGTCGATGCGTTCGAGGCGGCGGGGATAAAGGCGTTCGGGCCTTCGAGGGCGGCGGCACAATTAGAAGCGGACAAGGCGTTCGCAAAACAACTGATGCGCTCATGCTCAATATCAACGGCTGAGGCGAGGATTTTCGACAGGTTCAGCGATGCGAAGGCATATATAGCGAGCAGAGATGAGTCTGTTGTGGTGAAGGCGGCGGGTCTTGCGATGGGCAAGGGGGTTTTTGTGTGCGATGACCCATCGGACGGGATTCTGGCGGCTGAAAAAATAATGTGCGACGGGATATTCGGGGCGGCGGGCAATAAAATAATCGTAGAGGACAAACTGTTAGGCGAAGAGGCGTCGATACTGGCATTTGTTGACGGCAGAAATATTTACGTTATGGAATCATCTCAGGACCATAAAGCGGTCGGCGACGGCGATACTGGGCCGAACACGGGCGGAATGGGGGCGTATAGTCCTGCGCCGGTAGTTACCGATGAGCTGATGAGTAAGATAACCCGCGAGATACTTGTGCCGGTGGTAGATGGAATGAACCGTAACGGGACGCCTTATAGAGGCATTTTATATGCGGGTATTATGGTTACAGCAGCCGGGCCGAGAGTGCTTGAATTCAACGTTCGATTCGGCGACCCGGAGACGCAGCCGATTCTGATGCGGCTTAAGAGCGATTTGCTGGAGGTGTTCCTTGCGGTATGCGATGGGAAACTCGATGATGTTACACTTGTGTGGGACAGCCGCCCCGCTGTCTGCGTGGTGATGGCGTCGGGCGGTTACCCGGGGAGCTATGAAAAAGGGAAAAAGATAAGCGGCATCAAGGAGGCAGAAAGTCTCGAGGATGTTTTAGTTTTTCACGGAGGCACCGCCGTCAAAGACGGCGATATTGTTACGGCGGGCGGCAGAGTGCTGGGCGTAACTGCGATGGGCAAGACAATTGCCGATGCGAAAACGAGGGCATACGAGGCGGTTGAAAAGATAAAATTCGACGGCGCCCATTACCGGCGGGACATAGCAGACAAAGCGATAAAACAAAAGCCAAAAAGAGAAAAGCTGTAAGCGTTCATTACGCGGGGAGATGTTAGTTTGTAATTTTCGGAATTTCCGTGGCACGAACAAGAAGAACTAAAAGGGGGTGGTTATTAAGGGTGCTGTTTTTAGCTGCTGCGCTGTGGAGCGGCTTTTCGCTGGGGCACAGATTTTTGCCTAAAATTGCCATTCATCAGATTGGGGAACTGACCGGCACGGAAATTAAAACCAAATTAGCCGATTTCAGCCTGAACGGCTCCGTTTTTATCAAGGGTCTTGTAATCAGGCCGCAGCAAAGCGAGGGGGGTAACGATGTAATACTCAAGGCCGAGGCCGTATATGCGCGATTCGGTTTATTAAGCCTGCTGCTGTTTAATCCCCGTTTAAAAGAAATAAACATCGACAATTTTATTTTTAACGTTCAGCATAATCTCGACACCGGTCAATGGAACGTAGCCAAACTGAGGCTTGCCGGCTCGCGAGGCGTTGGAGGGAAGATGCCCCTTGTCAGTCTTAGTAATGGGACATTGAGATACAGCAAAATTTCGGACAAACAAGCGAGGATTATAATGGAGGCGCCTCTTGATGCCGAATTCGGCCCGGCCAAAAAGAGTCGCGACGCTTATGAGTTCAGTATTACGACAGCAGAGATAACCAAAAGGTTCGGGAAGAGCATTCTCAGGGGTCTGTGGCGTCCGGGAAATATTACAATTACGGGCGGGGTTTCATCGGCGGACACGCCGGGCTTCGAGAGTGCGTGGACGGCAAACGTTCTGGCCGCCGAACTGAATTATGACCGGCAGGGAACTTACTCGCTCAAACTGAGAGTAAAAAATTTGTTCGGCAGAGACAGCGACTGGCCGAATAAATCCGATTCCGTTGAACCTTCATTCCGCCAGACGAACGGCGGACAAGTCCTCGAAGGGTTTGAGCCGTTTGCTTCGCTGCAAAAGTTTTTCAGCCGCTATAATCCAACGGGTCAGGCAGATATAGAGCTTGAGGCTTCGGGAAATCTGCAGAGACCCTCCGAAAGCAAACTGGCAGGCAATATTTACTGCAAGGACGTCGCTTTTTGTTATCAGTGGTTTCCCTACACCGTTGAACATCTGCTCGGCCAGATAGATTTTACGGAGAACAGCATAATATTGAATAATCTTCGGGGGCGGCACGGGGAGACGGAACTTTTAATCAGCGGGTGGACGAAATACTTCGGGGCCGACCGGCAATATCAAATCCGCATCGTAAGCGACAATATGGTCCTGAATAAAGATTTATACGAGGCACTGGATACGGAAGAGAAAAAATACTGGTCGGCCTTTTCGCCGAGCGGCCTTGCGGAGGTGGATTACAGAATCTCGCGTCAGAGTCCGACGGAGAGGAAAAAAACTCTGGCCGTCAGACTGCTCGGAGTCGAAGCGGCATACAGCGGATTTCCCTACCCGCTGAAAAATCTTGAAGGAAATCTGGTCATCGACGGCAACGGCGTAACTGCCCGCAATATAATTTCGCAAACGGAGGGGAAGAAAATAACCATAAACGGCAAGGTAAGCTCTGTTTATACGCAGCGGCCCGTATATGATATTTCCGTTAAAGGGGAAAATATTCCGCTGGATTCGGCGCTTACATCCGCCCTTCCTGCGGGCCAGAAACAATTCTGCGAGCAGTTCGACAAGACAGGTTTTGCAGATGGGGACATTAAGATTTTTAATCCAAATGGGACTTCAAAGGCGGCGACTTACAGGGCAAATGTTTTTTTGAAAAATGCGTCTTTCAAGGTCAAGCAGTTCGAGCCTGTAGTATCGGACGTATCGGCGAAAATGGTCTGCGAGCCGAATATGGTATATATTGAAAACCTCGCAGGCAAATACGGCGACGGGGAAGTAACATTAAGCGGCAGGGTCTGGGCGGACGCAGAAAGCAGGCAGTCCCGTTATTCACTGCACCTTCGGGGACAGCATATCCGGTTTAACGACGAGCTTTGCAGCCTGCTGCCGGCGTCGGTGGAGAAATTTGCGCGCCGGCTAAATGCAGAGGGCAGAATAAACTGTCTCGCCGAGCTTAATAAAAAAGACGAGACTGCTTTTCCGGATTGCCGGATAACGGTGGACTGCCTTGGGGACAGTATCAACTTTAAGGATTTTCCATATCCGCTGAAAGATATTACCGGCAAACTGACAATAACGAAAGATTCTCTGGAGTTTAAAGATATTGCTGCAACAACGGTAAGCGATGTGCGGATGACGCCGGCATCTTCGACCATAAAGATAAACGGCCGGGCAGCGATTGCGGGAAACGCATCCGGCGGCAAATTTCAGATTCGCGCAGATAATATACTGTTCGACAAAAGGCTCGGCGTTGCGCTGCCGGCGGCTGTTCGAGGCATTTATGATAAGTTATCGCCCACAGGTATATTTAATCTGGACCTCGAAGAGCTGAAAATCAGCGATTTGGACGGCGCAAGATACATAGATTTTTCGGGGACAGTTAAATTAGACAATTGCGGTTTCGCAATTTCGCCTGCCGTAACGGAATTGAACGGAACATTAAAAATGAAGGGACAATACAAAGCAGGCGACTGGTTCAGCGGCGGGAGGGCGGATTTCCTCGCCGACAATGTCAAAATCAGAGGCAGGGTACTGACAGGTCTTAAAGCAAATATAGAATACGACCCTGTGCGGAAAAGCTGGATTGCCGAAAACCTTGCTGCAAATTGTTACGGCGGCAAGGTGGCGGGGAAATTTGAAATAAGCCGAACGGACTCCGCAGGTCTGGATTACTCAACACAGATAGGTTTTGATAATATCGACCTTCGGCAATTTCTTTCGATTGAAAATCCGCAGCAGGAGCATAGCAAAGGCAAAATTGCAGGCTCATTCAGCGTTGCGGGCAAAGCAGGCGACAGCACTTCACGTATTGGCAGATGCCGATTACGAATAACGGATATGCAGGCGGGCAGACCATCGGCTCTGGGGAAACTGCTCGATGTTTTGAAGCTTACTGAGCCGAGGGATTTTCTGTTCGAGCAGATGCTCGTCGATTCGTATATTAAATCCGACACGATGTTTTTCAAGCAGTTTGATTTGTCCGGCAAATCGGTTGCGTTCAACGGCTCAGGCCGGCTCAATCTTAAGAACGATAACATTGATTTGGACCTTACTGCGAGGGGACACAGATTAGCCGGCGCTGAACCTTCTCTTTTACAATCTTTGACCGATGGCATAAGCAAGGCCATTGTGCGAATGGACGTTACCGGAAATGTTTATGACCCGCAGGTTACCACAAAGACGCTGCCGGTAATAACGGATTCACTTGGAATCCTTGGAAAATAAAGAATTTCGCCTTGATGATAACCTGCCATAGTTGTCAGTTGTTCAGGATTAAATTTTTGTGTTTTCGGCCGCGGGGCAGACGGGTTTAGTGAATCTCTTTGCATAGTTGGGTCAGCAGGACTTTCTGCAGTTTGTGCAGTTCCCATAAAAAATTTACCCGCCTTCGCAGTCCGTAAGGACTCCATAGGAGAAAGCCACGGGTGCGAACCCGTGGATAAATGCGAAAAGGGTAACCCTTCATAGCCTTGTCGCCGACGCTCCATAGCTATGGCGGCGGAGCGGCGAAGGAGGGTATGCTTCGGCGGGTTTCGCCGAAGTATGTGAAGATGCCGCGGCTGTAAAGCCGTGGAGCTTCACATATTCCGCAGCTTTAGTTTGTTCTTTATGGTTTTTTACGGCTTTTTACTCATTGCGGCGGCAAGGAAATAAGTATAATGAAGCAGAAAGAAAAGCCGATAATTTATATTGTTTGAGTGATAAGGAAGGAATTGATAAACTGTTAAAAGTTGTGTATAATCAAAGGCGGTCATAAAATATTATAAAACATTATATTACGCCATCCCGCCACAGGCGGGTAAAAGGCGTATAAACTGGGAGGTTTATTATGCTGATATGGATTCTTAGGGCAATATTTATAATTATCATTTCGGCGGTGTTGTTCGTACATATAAGCTCTCCGACAATATCAGGCGAGACAGGCAGGGCAAATTTCTATGCAATCATCTGGAGCGGGCTGGGGCTGGCGCTGATAGCGTTTCTGATAGACGTCCTTACGCCTAAAAAAACGCTGGCTGCGCTGGCTGGTGTTTTCTTCGGACTTCTGGTTGGAATGTTTATCAGTTGGGCGCTGTCGCCTGTGCTGGAGATGGCCAATGACATATACGGCATCGGGCTGAGCGTTATGGCACTTCAGGCAATCCGATGGATGATGGGAATATGTATATGTTATTTAGTCATCAGCATAGTCGTCCGCACGAAAGACGACGTTCGATTCGTGGTGCCTTATGTCGAATTTGCCAAGCAGATGAAAGGAGCAAGGCCGTTGATACTGGACACATCGGCGATTATCGACGGACGGATAGCAGACCTGTATCAGAGCAAGGTGTTCGATGCGCCGCTGATAATACCGCGATTTGTGCTTAATGAGCTTCACCTGATATCGGACTCGGCGGACAAGC
>Ga0315278_10000706_pt1 | contig 29080 bp, 25 predicted proteins | sample YL17G06_0_MG_FD_203880 | JGI IMG/M metagenome (GOLD analysis project Ga0315278, IMG submission 203880) | Sediment microbial communities from Yellowstone Lake, YNP, Wyoming, USA - YL17G06_0 | ecosystem: Environmental > Aquatic > Freshwater > Lake > Sediment | place: USA: Wyoming | collected... | reverse complement strand
ACGGCGTCACCTCCCGCTGGTTCGCTGGCGCGATTGAGTATGGCGAAGTGCGAGGCATAGCCATCTGTTTCGAGCACCCTGCGTGTCTTGGAGCAGATTTCGACCGGCTCGCCGCGCCGGAACAGGTGGTGGTCGTCATCGCAGGCTTCCAAGAAGGGGCCGGCTAGAAGCGCGAAATCGCCCGTCCACAGACAGGGATCCTGTGCGGGAAGCACGGAGGCCCAGCGCGGATCGACCCGGTCCAGCCAGAGAGGATCGCGCGAGAAGACAAACGAGGAGTCAAAGGGAGGCTGACTTAAGAGAAGGGCCAGGTCCGGCGTCAGTGGTTGAGGGATTCCGCGCAGGTAGGTCGTGCCTCGTTCATCCACCACGCGACTGAAGGGGCCTCGAAGCGTCGCATACCGCGGGGCGGTGGTCGGGAGTTGCGCGAGCAGCTTGTAGCCGGTCAAGGTAACCGAGAAAAAATGGATGCCGTCGATCCGCTGCCAGGGTGACGATGTAAGGAGATGAAGACCGACGAACCCCACGTCGGTCATGCCTCCCATGTAGTCGGTGAGCGTGAGGGCGCCGGACAAGCAATCGCCCCATTTCTTCGCATCGTGGACCAAATACTGTGAAACAGGCTGGTCGGCCACGATATCGGAGACCGTGAATCGTCCGCCTGGCTTGGCGACGCGGAACATCTCGCGAAACACTTTCCGCTTATCGGGCGCGAGGTTGATGACACAATTGGAGATGATCAAGTCGACCGTATTCTCCGCCACCGGCATGGCGTCGGCCATCCCCTTCTTAAACTCGACATTGGAGGCGGGATAGCCAAGGTTGGTGGCGACCACGACGGCGTTCTTGCGGGCGATCTCTAGCATCGTATCGGTCATATCGATGCCGATCACTCGACCGGTCGGACCGACGAGGCGCGAGGCTTCAAAGCAATCGATGCCGCCCCCCGAGCCGATGTCCAGAACCGTTTCACCGGGGCCTACCGTTTTCAGCCCGGCCGGGGTGCCGCATCCGTAGGAGATCTTGAGGACCTCTTCCGGGATGAAGGATTTGAGGTTCGCCATGTCGTAACTAGTCGGGCAACACATCTGCTCGCCCCTACTGGCGGCCCTGGCGTAGCGCTCTCGGACTTTCTGCTCAATTTCGTCTATCGGCATAGTCTCCTCACGGTAGGGTAGAGAGATGTACGGACCTCCATGTATCAACTCCATTGCCAGAACGTCAACTCCGTGTTTCCCCTGGTTCTCTGTCACGCATAGGCGGGGAGGAGCTCGATTCTGAGTCGTTCGAACCGAACCTATCTTACAGCCTGAGATGTGAAAGATGAAACCTGAGATGTGTGGTCGTCTGGGAGGTTGAGAGTAAGGTCTAGGTCGAGCGCGTCGGATCGATAGCCGCCCCGGCCGGAGCGCCCGCAGCTAGACTATAGATCACGCCCTGCGTCGGGACATCGGCATCGGTCGCCGTCGCGGATTTCGAAGATTCAAGCCGCGATGGAATCAACGGCCCTCACCCCGCAGCAGCGACAGGCGATCGAGCAGTGCAAAGTCAGGCAATGACCCCACCTCGCTTCGTCCGCCAGAGCCACCAATAGGCGGCGGCATTGAGGACCACCACCACTGTGCCCAACAGCAACTGCAGGTCTCGTGTCAGGTCCCCGGGGTAGAGGAGCGGCAGCAGGTAGCGTGCCACGAAATCCTGTTCATGGCCGACCTCGCCACTCCACGCACGTAGCCAATTTTCCAGCGGCGTCAGCGGGCAGATCCAGCCGCTGAATTCAACGACCGCACCCCACGCGGCAGCTGGGAGGTGCAACCACGCGATCCACCGCCACCTCAGCACAAGCAGCCCACCGCACAGGACGAAGACCACGAAAGCCAGGTGGGCAATCAGGACCAGATCGGCCAGGAGTGGGTACATCATCGCATTCAGTTAGAACAATGAAGAAGGATCGTTCGGTTTCGGATAGGTCAGCGTTCCCTTTTCGACATGGGCAAATGACGTGAGGACGTGCGGAGTGGCTATCTCGGGGGACATGATATGCCGGACGTCCCAGTCACAGCTCACCAGCGCATCGGCAATCAATGACCGATGGCAGCGCCATGGCACCGCTTCCGCGCACATGACCGACGTCTTTTGTTGGCTGCCAGAGGCCATCAGGGCGTCAATGGCTTTGTGAAATTCTTCCGTCTTCATATAGTCGGCGTACCCGCGAAAACTGGCATTGCGCCATCCGTCGTTTAACGAATCCTTCTTCGGCTTTCGTAAGCCGCCCAACTCCGGCAGGTGGCGATACTGGAGCCCGGCATCGCGCAACGACTGGGCCAGCCTATTCCTATTGAACTGAGGATTGTAGCGGGATCGAGGAACGGTGCGGACATCGACGAGAAGGCTGATCTGATAGGCGTACAACAAGCCGATGAATTCATCGATCGGTCTCGTCGAATGGCCGAGAGTCCAGAGGGATAACGACATGGCCCGTTGATTGTGGCACAACGAAGGGCCGATCTCTACGGGCGGAGTTCAGCAGGATAATTGAGCGAGACTGGCGGGACGGGCGAGACGAGTGAGGGGTCGAGGCCCGAAGTTCGAGGTTTTCGAAACGTCGAACCCCGAATTACGACCGTCGGGTCGCGTCCTTCTCGCCTGTCTCGTGCTTCACGCGCCACCTAGTCTGGAGGGAGCTTTGCGGGATTCAGTTCCATTAAGCGGTGATGGCCGTTGGACACATGTTCGACTTTGAAGAGGTGATCGCCAATGTGGATAGTGCCTGCCATCACGCTGCCGTTGATGAAAAAAGTAAAGTCCCCGTGAGCGGTGTGCTTGAGGAGTCCTCGTATAACAGCTGAGTCGTTGCTCCGGGAGATGGTGGAGGTGATATCCAACTCATACCGGGTGCGATCGAAGAGTTCGATGAAGACGGGAGGATGTGGCCTGGCGGCAGCATCTTTCAAGGTTTGAAGCGATTGGGGGCTCAATGCGATGGCTCGGTCGCGAAGGACCCAGGGATTTTGTGGGGCCGGTGTGTGATCGGGCGCGCTCTGCCACACCGTCGAAGGCAGAGGAGGCTCGTCGCCCCACACAGGAGAAGAGAGTAGATAGGCGAGTAGCCCGGCAAGGAGCAGGCGCCGGAGCATCAAACAGTCAGGTTTGTGCCACGCGAAATCCATCAGAGGTTGCTGGCCTGCTGCGCCCATATCGTCAGTTCTTCCGCATCTTCCAGCACGTCCACAGGGACTTCGTAATAGGTGTTGAGGGTCTGTGTGGCGTTGAGTTTGAATGGTGTCATCTCACGCTCGCGATAACGTGGCGCCGTGGTCGCATTCGTCTTGAAATACAACCGGCCCTTATGGACGATGCCGAAGAACACCCTACCACAGTACAGCCCGTATCCGTCGAACATGGCGCGGGCGGTCAGGCTCGGTAGCTCGTTGAGTTGATCCAGCACGAAGTCTCTGAACCCGTCGTGTTTCGGTGCCATGGGAGGCGGTCAACGAGGTTTGCGCGCTGCGACCATCCGGACGGCGATGGGAAAGGTAATCCGGTTGCCATGTTGATATCGTGACGCAGCCTCGATGATCAGCTGCTTGACCCGATGTTGCTGATCGGCTGAAAGTTTTGCCATGAGATTCTGAATCGGTGCCGCGATTTCCAGGAGGCTTGTATAGTACTCCTCGGCTGATGCATAGGACCATTCCGCGAGAAACTCCTGGTCCGTCGCATCGATCAAACCGGCCTGTTGGAACTTCCCCGCGAGATCGCCCGCCTTGGCCAGTCGAAAGATGCCCGGCGCGGTGGGGTCCGGCGGCGGCAACTCGATTACTTGATTGATGGCCATCATGGAGAGGCCGATGGAAGGATTCTTCTCCGGTGCAGACCAGACGGCGGCTGCTACCCAGCCTCCGGGCCTGAGTACACGTGCGATTTCAGCGGCGGCCTTCGGAATCTCTGGCAGAAACATGAGACAGAAGCGGCTGGTCACCGCATTGAACGCGTTTGCCTCAAATGGAAGTGTCGTGACGTCACCTGTGCGGAACGTCACATTCGCCAATCCAAGCGACGTTGCTTTTCTCCGTGCGGCAGCGAGCATTTGCTCGGCGAGGTCCAGCCCGATCATGCTTCCACTCGGCCCAACGGTTTGGGCGCCAAGGAGTGCGGGATAGCCGGTGCCCGAACCCAGATCGAGCACCTGCATGCCCGCTCGTAGCCTGGCATCGGCGACAAGCCGGTGATTGAAACACGCCATCTGCTCGTCGAAGAGCCGATCCCATTTCTCCCAGCCGCCGGCAACCCGGTTCCAGTCCTGACGTTGTCCTTCGATAATCTGCTGTGAAGATAGCTGCGTCATGTTTTTGCCTTCCGCTAGAGGTTGGAACAAACGTCGACGAAGCGTCAACCGTCGCTCAAGGCACAGACGATATGAATATGATCATCGGGTTGAACTGGCACAGCGAGATGTTGTGCCAGTTTTCCATTTACAAAAATTCTGATGTGTCTTCTGATGGTGTCCTGTTCCGTGATGATGCGGAATCGGATGCCGGGATACCGGCGGTCGAGGGTGATAAGGACGTCCTCCAGTGAGGTGCCGTCGGCCGATACCTCACCCTGCCCGGCTGTGTAGGAGCGCAGCGGAGTGGGAATCGACACCTTCATCGTCCAAGTTCCGCGACCTCTACGGAGTAGATCTCCGGCAGATGGCGGGCGATGCACCCCCACGTCGCTCCCTCATGTCGGCTCGCCCAGATCTCGCCGCTGGTCGTGCCGAGGTAGAGGCCGACCGGCTCGTGCGCATCGGATGTCATCGCCTGGCGTTTGACCGTCCACCAGGCATTCGCTCGGGGAAAGCCTTTGTCCTGTCTCACCCAGGTTGTACCGCCATTGCGCGTGACGTAGGCAGCGGGTTTACCCCCTGGGCTCACGCGTGGCCACACCGTTGAACCGTCCATCGGGAACACCCAGGCGGTATCGGCATCGCGCGGGTGCAGCACCATTGGAAAGCCGATGTCGCCGACCTTCTTCGGCATGTTGTTGCCGATGCGAATCCATCGGCCCTCCGCCTGATCCATCCTGTAAATCCCGCAGTGATTCTGTTGATACAACCGATCCGGATTCGTCGGACAGAGCCGGACGCAGTGGGGGTCATGGAAGGTGACAGTGGCCGCATCAAAACCCTCGATCACTTCAAGCCCTTGGACGATGGGAGTCCAGGTTCGGCCGCCGTTGACCGATTCGTGGACACCGCCTCCCGACATGGCGAAATAGAGGTGGGAGGGATCGCGTGGGTCGATGAGGATCGAGTGCAGCTTTGGTCCGTCCGGCGTGCCGTCCTGTACGCTGCCCATCCACTCGCGGTACTGCGGATCCTCATTGATGTATGAAAATGGTTCCCACGTGGCGCCGCTGTCGTTGGAGCGGAAGAGTCCCTGTGGCGAGGTGCCGGCGTACCACAGGCCCGGTTCACTCGGATGTCCCGGCGTGAGCCAGAACACGTAATCCACCACCCGGCCTTTCTGGCCTTCCGGCGCTTTCGGAAAAGCCGGCGGCGTCTTGGCTTCTTTCCAGGTTTTGCCCAGGTCGGTCGAGCGAAAGACCGTCGGTCCCAAGTGGCCGGTACTGGCCGCCATGAGCATCGTCCGGCGATCCCGAGGATCCAGCACCACATGATGCACGATGTGGCCCAGAAACATCGGGGCGGATAATGTCCAGATGCGGCGGGTGCGATCGCCGCGCAGGACGAACGTACCCTTGCGTGTACCGATCAACAACGCCGTAGAGCCTGTGGCAGGTGGCGGCGAAGTGGCCTTCCTCGATCGATCCATGAGTGCCTCCCTTGTGAGGGCTTACTGGATCGTCTGCAATGTGTCGCGCAGTTCCTTTAACTCGGCGGCCAGGAGATCAAGATGCTGGTCACGTTGGGGTTGATCGTCCTTGAATTTCCACAGCCGCATGAAAATAGCCTTCATTTCCTTCTTGTGCGTCACGGCCAAGTCGTAGGCCGGCGTCTTTGCCTGCGCGTCCGTTACACCACAGAATGCATCACTGAGCGCATGAAACTGGTTGTGCAAATCATCGAAGGCGTTATCGACCCCTTTCCCACCCTTGGCCTTGGCTGCTGTGGCCTCCATCATCGTGGTGAGGTTGATCATCGTCTCGACGCCGCTGGCGCCTTTGGCCTGTATCGCGTAGTCGCCCGCACGTGGATAGAACAGGTAACTACAGCCGCTGAGTCCGATTAGCAGTATCGAGATAGAAAGAAGTCCTATTGTGCGTGTCATGAAAGCCTCCTTGTGATCGTGAGCGTCGATTCTTGAAATTGTTCTTCCAGGGTTTCCAGTCATGCTTCCGCTAGCCCTTCTTAATGGATAGCTAATCGTAGTGCGGCATACTGGTGGAAATCAACCTGATCCCCTGTGCCACGTCGATGTCTCTAGCGAGGGAATGCGCAGTTTTGGTGGACTCCCACCGCCGAGTTTGCTACTACAACCTGTAACACCCCTGGAGCGAAATTTCCGTGCCCATGATCCACGGCCTGTCCTTTAATAATCTCCGCGGCGACCTCTCCGGCGGACTTGTGGCGGCGGTCGTTGCGCTGCCGCTGGCGCTCGCCTTCGGGGTGGCGTCTGGCGCCGGCGCCATTGCCGGGCTTTATGGGGCCATCTTCGTCGGACTCTTTGCGGCGTTGATCGGCGGCACCCCCGCTCAGGTGTCGGGTCCCACCGGTCCAATGACCGTCGTCATGGCTGGGCTCATCGCGCAATTTGGACAGGAACCCTCGCTGGCATTCACGGCTGTCATTTTAGGGGGAGGATTGCAGATCCTCCTCGGGCTGAGTGACGTCGGACAATACATCACACTGATGCCCTATCCCGTCATTTCTGGATTCATGAGCGGGATCGGGGCGATCATCATCATTCTCCAAGCCAGTCCGCTCGTCGGCCATGCGGCCCATTCAGGGGGCGTCCTCGCCACGCTGGGCATGCTTCCGTCGTTCATGGCGAATCCGGTTGTCGATGCACTGGTGCTCGGTGTGGTGACACTGGCGATAGTCTATGGCACGCCGGAGCGGGTCGGGAGGATTGTCCCGTCACCGCTGCTCGCGCTGCTCGCGGGCACGGTCCTGGGAGTGGTCGTCTTTTCTGACGCGCCCGTCATCGGCGCGATTCCGACACATTTCCCCATGCCGGTCCTCCCCAGTTTGCATCTCGATGCCGTGAAAGTCGTGATTGGACAAGCGATCGTGCTGGCCGTGCTCGGCAGTCTCGACAGCCTGCTCACGTCGTTGGTCTGCGACAACATGACACGCACCCGCCATGACTCCAACCGCGAGTTGATCGGGCAGGGGGTCGGCAATGCCGTGGCCGGCCTGTTTGGAGGACTCCCCGGCGCAGGGGCCACGATGCGCTCCGTCATCAATATTCGCACCGGTGGGCGGACCCCCATCTCGGGAGCGCTTCATGCCGTCGTGCTGTTGGGGGTGTTACTGGGGTTCGGGCCATTGGCTGAACAGATTCCACTTGCGGTGTTGGCCGGAATCCTCATGAAAGTGGGCGTCGACATCATCGACTGGCGCTTCCTCAAGCACATCTTCCAAGCGCCCCGCGCGGATGTGACGATCATGCTGGTCGTCTGTGGCATGACCGTCCTGGCGGACCTTATCATGGCTGTCGCGGTCGGCTTGGTGCTGGCCAGCGTGCTGTTTGTCAAACGGATGGCGGATCTCGAATTGATGAATCTCCGGGTGATCACCGGCCGGACAGGAGAATCCCCGCTCACCGAAGAGGAGGCAGATGTGCTCGGGCGCCACGAGGGCAAAATCATCCTTATTCATATTGACAGCCCCATGAGTTTTGGATCAGCCAAGGATATGGTCCGCCGCCTCGAAGGCGTGGCGCGGTGGAGCAGCTTCCGGGTCGTCGTGCTGGATCTTTCGGATGTCCCGGCCATTGATAGCACGGCAGCCCTGGCGGTGGAGGACATGATTCGCATGGCCCGGGCCCATCACCAACATCTCGTCCTCGTGGGGATGCAACCGGTCGTGACTAAGGTGCTGGAGGGGCTTGGAGTCTTGCAGTTGTTGCCGTTGGATCACCACCATGCCCGACGACTCGATGCGCTCCGGCACGCGGCGCAACTGGCAGAGTCGACCCAGGAACAACCGCACCCAGCCCCTGCACAGCATTAGCGGGATTGTCGCGCGAGGGTTCGGGGTCTGACGTTCGAGGTTTTCGGAACTTCGAACCACGGACTTCGAACCTGATCGCGCGCGTCGTGAGAGGCATTTGGAAATCCACAAATCGTTTCGCGATCAGAACCAGGTTGTGTACAGTGTGCTTTAGGAAGGTAGGGAGATGTATGAATAACGCCGGCTCTGAGAAAGACAAGTTCATCGATTTTCGAGAACACGACAGGCTCCGCATCCCGATCCCGTTTGCCTGTTCGATTTCCAGGAAAGGCATTTCACGCTGGCTCGCCAAGGACCGTATTGGTTTGGGCTTGGTCCAGGACTTGTCGATGAAGGGTGCCCGCGTGTCGAGCGAAGCCCCTATCAAGACGGGAGATCAGGTGAAGGTGACCTTACAGCTGCCACAACAGCTCGGACCCCTGGCCGTCGAACGCGCCACGGTCCGGTGGGCGAAGGACCAGACGTTTGGATTGGAATTCATGCACCTGACGTTCATGGGTGCGTTGCAGCTCAAAAGATTTATCGCGCTCCACGCCATGGCCTCCCGCTAGCGCCTGCGCCGCTCTGCCCGTCTCGCAGCATCTGAATGTCACGTCTCCGTCTCTCATGAAAACGAGCAGGCTGCGGGAAAACCATTTCGGTGCAGCAGGACTACGATAGACTCCGCGTCAGGGACAAGAGGAGAGAATATCCATCTGTTGCTCATGACCTGTGGGCCTTTGGGCTCCCCGCAGACAGAATAGTTTTTCCGCACCCTCCTCAGAGCGCAGTTCCTCCTGCAGGCCGCTTGCCCTCGCTGATCCAGCGGGGGTAAGATCGACCATTCTCAGCCATTATCATCATAGGAGGTGCCATGGACAAGACGCGCACCACTCCCAAGAAGCAACGGGTCTCCCTTGACCGCAGCATCGAGCGACTGCGAAAGCAGCTTACCGAATTCGCTCCGTTCCTGGGCAAGGGTAAGCCCACGCGCAGCCTGGATGAGTTCGACCTGGAAACGGAGCGCATGATTGCCGAAATTCTCGGGGAGACGTCCAGGCTATTGGAGGCCTATGAATATGCAGAGTTGGGCGAGGCCGCGGGATTGGTGAATATGCCGGACGAGGCGCCCGAAGGCACCGGCATGGATAGTCTGCGCCAAAGCCTCTTGCAACGCAGCCGGGTACTGGAAACCTGTATTTCGGAACTGGAGGCGCGCCGATCCGACGAACCCAAGAAACACAAGACTGGTCACCAGGTCCTCACCGGTCCCCAGGTCGCCGAACACATGTCCTTCGAAATTCGGAATGTGTCTCAGGATGTCAGCCTGCGAGAAGCGGGGCAGTTGATGCAGCAATGGAAGCTGGGATCGCTCCTCGTGACGGACCGCAAGTCCTACGTGGGCTTCGTCACAGACTCTATCCTGGCCCGGGAGGTGGTGGCCAAGGGGCTGGATCCCAATACGACCGTTGTCAAAGCCTGCATGCGGATGCCGGTGGTGACCATTGAAGGTGATCGGCCGATTATCGACGCCGTGCGCATGATGAAGGACCAGGCCACTCGGCATCTGGCCGTGACGCAAGATGGGACGATCGTCGGCGTGATTTCCGTGAGCAACATTCTTCGATACTACTCGGGCGTCGTCTAACAACCCGTCGCTCGTCGTTCGTGAATCGTGGTCTAACTAGAGCCAATAGCGTATGGCGTATAGCTAGAAAGAGCAGATGGCACATTGCTGATGGCTCGAAGGAGACTGGGTTCCACTCTCGCAGCCATCGGCTATGAGCCATACGCTCCTATCAGAACGGGAGGTGCATGATGGGGCCGACCAAGGCAATCGTGAAAGAGAACAGGCTCTACGAGGTGGTAGGGGGAAAGCTGATTAAGGACGGATTCGCCAGCCAGCAGGAACTTAAAGACTACGTGAACCATCATTATCTGACGTTGCCGGTAGTCGACAACGCGGGGAACCCGTGGTTGCTCGATGGGAAGCCAGTGTATTGTCTCCGTGGCACGCAATACGAAACCGTGAACGATCAGAGGGTCCACCTCGCGCGGTGTCTCGATTGTGGGGGCATGGGGATCCGGGCGGACGAGTTGACGGTCGAGTCGGATTGCATCTGTTGCACGGCCTGCGGGCATGAATTCGATGCGCGATTGGAAATGATGGAGACATAATAAGAGGGGCGGGGAAAGGGCAAGCGATTCAACCGTCGTTGGTCCCCCTACTCCGTTTGAAATCCACAGTGTTGCCGCATTTGGATTGAGCCTGAGTAGCTCTCAGCGTGACACGAATGGTCGACCGAAATAAGTCAGGTAGCGGGTGTGCGGGTTTATTTGGTTTGTTCCGTTCTCTCAACCAAACAAACCAACCAAATAAATCAGATAAGTCAGATACCCGCTACGCGTCGCGAAATGGAACTCATGCCGGTTTCTTCTCCCTCCTAGAAAGTGAGTTCCAGATTTTCTTCCAGCACCGTAATTTGTGTAATGGGGAGTTGTCGCAGTTCTGTTTCTATCACACTTCGGAAGCGCGGTTTCACATGATAGACGTATACAGGAAGATCGGGGCGGCCGATTTTTCGGAATTCCTTTTCCATCAATTCAGGCGTGAGGTGTTTGGCTGTCTGGGCGAGCGTTGCCTGGGCATTCGGATAAGAGACTTCAATAAACGCCGCGTGTAAGTTCGGCATCGAGGAAGCGGCGCGCCAGAGATTGTCTGTCTTATATGTGTCCGCGCTGTACAAAATAGTGGTCCGCTCGTCGCTGATCAGAAATCCGATTGTGGGGACGAGATGATTAACCTTGATGGGGACAATGCGCAGTCCGGACACCGTCCACTCTCGGTCGACCCGTAATGTCTGTGGAACAAACACGGGCCGATTGACATCCGGAAGTCGGAAGAAGTCCGGATACACCGAGGAATTGAAGATGTGGGTACGCAGGCCATCTAAAACCTCTGGGATACTGGCGACTACAATCGAGGCGCCCGATTCGCCGGCGCGATTATCAGCGAGGGTCGGGAGATCCTTGATATGGTCGATATGGAGATGCGACAGCAGAACGTGGCTGATTTTCATCTGCTCGGGCAAGGTCAACTGGGATCCAATGGTCCCAGCATCCAAGAGGACAGTGTCGTTGATCAAGAAGGCGCAGGGTCGGCACTGCATGACACGGCCGTTATTGTTCAGGAGTTGATCAGATCCATGACAGCCCAACACGCGGATTTTCACAGAGGGTCCTTTCGACAGAGCGAAGGCCGACGGATGTATTTTCTCGCGACGGACGAACCATGCGTCCAACAGAGAAAAGGAACCTGCGATTCGCTTCCATGAACTCTAGCACAAAGTCCCGGCTTTACCTCGCTCAACGTCCCTTTCAGCGCTTGGACTCTCTCGAAACAGACCAACGAATCTGTCCCAACCGCAGCAATCTGGACGCATTTCATTGGGGCAGAGCATACGCGTTGCGCAAATGCCCGTAATTCTTTGACTGATACATTTTAGTTGTTAAGCTATTTCCATATAAGGGCTGCTCGAATGCATTCCTCCATTGCCTGTATCCTAGACAATCACCATGCGCCAGCGGTGTGGATTCAATAAGTGGTACGTAGTGATGTGCATGTGTGTCGTCTGGCTCACGTTTGATTACGTTGCATGGGCGCAGGTACCGAATGAGACATATGATTTCAGTATTGCGAAAGGGATCATCGAGTTTGGTCGGGGACACTATGAACAAGCTGCCGGTCTTTTTGAGCAGGCACGAGAGGCCATGCCGAACGACCCGGAGGCGACCGAATACCTGGGACAGACGCTGCTACGCCTAAAAAAGTATCGTGAAGCCGAAGCCCTCTTTCAGGATCTGACTATCAGCCAACCGACTCGTGCCCAACCTTGGCTGGGGCTCGCAATTTCGCAAAGTCAACTCGGGAAGTATCACGAGGCGCTGGCATCGCTTGAGCAGGCACAGAAACTCGACCCGCAGAATCCGCTCGTCTATTTCTATCAGGGAGTTGTCTCCCGAGAATTGAAAGCATTCGACCAGTCGCCCGCCTTATTTTCTCGGGCCATGGCTCTCAGCCCAGATCTCACCCCCACAGTTCGGTACTACACAGGGATGTCGTACTATGAACGCGGGTTGCTCGATCAGGCCCAAATAGAGTTCGAAGCCGCGATTGCCTCGGGCGAACCAGAGTCAGAACTGTCTCGATCGGCTCGGGCAATTTTGGAACAACGAACCCCGGCCCCGAGAGTCAAGCAGTGGGATCTGAATCTGAGCATCAGTGGCCAGTACGATACCAACGTCGTGTTGCTTCCCACAGGAATCCAACCTCCCCCAAATGCGGGTATCTCGAAGAAGGACGACTTCGTTATGGCATTTTACGCGCGCGGCGAATATCGACCGATTCAAACTGCCTCGTGGACGGCTGGGTTCGCATACGGCTTTTATCAGAGCCTTCATCAGAAACTGACGACGTTCGATGTCCAAGACAATGCGCCCTCGGTGTTTGTTCAGCGCCAGATCGGTATGGTAACGGCCCGGCTCCAATATGCCTTCGACTATGTGCGTGTCGGGCAGGATCCGTTTCTGCTCGCCCAAGCTGTGCAACCGATCATCACGATTGCCGAGACCGACCGCCTGTTCACGCAGATACAGCTCCGGTATCAGAACAAGGACTTCCAGGATGATCGCTTTGCTGGAAATTCCTTCAGGGACGGGAAAAACTGGTTGGGAGGCGTCACGCAGTACGCCTACTTCGCCAATGGAACGGGACACGTACGACTAGGCTATACGTTCGACACCGATCTCACGGGTGGCGGAAATCCTCCAGTGGCGACGCCGGGCGTGCAGACAAATGCCGATTGGGATTACAAAGCGCATCGTCTGTCAGCCGGTTTGGGTGTGGCGGAATTCTTGACGCTGAGACCAAGCTTGGCGTTCGACTACTACCTTATGGATTACGAGAACCCGAATTCCTTCTCTGCTGACGGCACGATCAAACGTCGCGATAAGATCCTGTATTTCACCGCTACGATTGGCCGTCCCCTCAACGATTGGCTTGTGTTGGCGGCGGAGTACAATTACACGAGGGATCAGTCCAATATCTCGGTGTTTAGCTACGCCCGCAGTCTTTTTGCCCTTACCCTCAGCAGCAGCTTTTAACACCTTCCCTGCCAGATCCTCCGTGACGCAAATTGTCATACTATGTGACAGGATACGTCACTCAACATATTGAAAAATATACGAAAATACTAACACTTTCGAGGGGTGGGCCAAGAGTCAATCTTTTGTGTGGCCTGTCTTATCAATAGTTTGGCAAGAGGACTGGTGTTCCTCAAAAAAATGCCTGTCTCGGTACGTTTCGTGCCCTTACCAGACCACGGGTGGGGAGAAGTACAGGACGAGCTTTTTAATGCCAAAGCGGAGGGGGTAACACAAATGGGTATTCATCGACCAGTTTTCAGCTTTGTTATGATCACCCTAATCCTCGGGTCATCGCTAGCCATGGCCTCCGAAGGAGGCGCGGAGGGAATCGGATTCTACACGGCTGTGGCCGGTCAAGTCAGTGTCACACATTCCGGTGAGGCTCGAGTCCTTCCGGTCAAGCTCCATGACCAGGTGCAGTTCAAGGATGTGATACAGACCCAAGACGAATCCCGCACGAAAGCGTTTTTCCAAGACGACAGCATGCTCACGGTAGGAGAAAATAGCCGAGTGGAGATCGACGAGTACATCTATAACCCGGAAGAGAATGTCCGGTTGGCGATCGTGAAGCTCATGCAAGGGCAGGTGAGGGCCTTGGTGAGCAAAGTGTTCAAGGCGAATGGGTCAAAATTCGAGATCCATACTCCCTCGGCTGTTGCCGCTGCGCGGGGAACCTATTTCACCGTGTGGGTGGAAAATGGACAGTCGGGGATTATCAACATTGGTGAGAAGGGACGTGTTGATTTTACGTCAGGTGGCACAACGGTTGCCGTTGATCCTGGTCTCTTCTCGATTGCCTACGAAGGTAAAGCTCCGTCGATTCCCATGCCACATTACCTTGGTGTGAAAAATGGCCAGTCTGGGTCGACGATGAAGAGCACTGAGAGGGCTGTAGTAAAACGCGTGATGACTCATGATGGAAGTCCACACGCCGTTCATTCACGTGAGAAGGCTGAGCTTGAGCTGGCCTCTTCTCCAGCTGGACTCGCTCAGGGATTGGCGGCGGTTGAGCGCACGACACTGCGCGAGGCGCCTCCCGTTGAATTGCCGGCACAAGCGCTCCACGCCATGAACCACGAGGCTCACTTGGCGAAGGCGCTGACAATCTTGTCCAGTCTGCCCGCCGAGTCTCTGAGAGCGAAGGCCGAAGGCAAGGGCCAAGATGTGAAGGTCGAGGGCAATGGGCAGAATGTGAAGGTCGAGGGCAATGGGCAGAATGTGAAGGTCGAGGGCAATGGGCAGAATGTGAAGGTCGAGGGCAATGGGCAGAATGTGAAGGTCGAGGGCAATGGGCAGATGAGCAAGTTCGGCCACGGGTATGCCTTCGGGCCATCTGTTTCTGTGCCTTCCGCGGCCGCTGTTATATCTGTGCCGGTGGTTCCTCCTGCTGTCATTAACGGTTCCGTGGGAAGACACGGTTTCCAAGGAAAGCATTAGTCCTAACGTTCTTCGATGACCGAAATGATTTCTGCGGCCCTTGGCTCAGTCGGCCAAGGGCCGCAGTTGTTTTGGTGACTGAGCGATGTTCATCGGCTGACAGATTGTCAGCACCTCGTCGTATGCTTACCCTAGGACTGTCCGCCGTGCGTGGGCCCTGACCGCATCCACATGGAGAGCGAGGGCGATGCGTACTGACTCAATTGTCTTGTTCTCCCGTTATAACCAGGCACAATGATCTCCAGCGAGCGGCGGGACCGCGAACAAGCTTTGAACGGTGAATAACGTCTTGTGAAATTCTCCCCAGACAACAACCCAGGAATCGGATTTCGCCTCGGAATCGGCTTGGGCCTAGCTATCACGGTCGGGCTGGCGGTTCTGACGTGGCGGGCCCCCAACGTTGTGGTGCGTCTCGACAATACCGCGTTGGATTTTCAGTTCCGGCTGCGGGGCGAACGAAGTCCCGGGCAGGAAGTCGTGCTCGTGTTGATCGACGAGAAGAGTCTGAAGGAGGTCGGGCGATGGCCGTGGCCCCGAGACAAACAAGCACTCCTCGTCGATCAGATTCACGCGGGCGAGCCAGCCGTGATCGGCCTCGATATCATCTACGCCGAGACGGAAGAATCCGACAGCGTCCGTGATTTGAAGGCGTGGCTGGCCGAAGCACGGCAGCAGAAACTGCTATACAGCAAGGCACTCCGTTTGCTGGAGGCACATCTCAACGCGGTAGATACGGATCAGCAGCTTGCACGGAGCTTGATGCAGGCAGGCACGGTCGTACTGGCCGTGCCATTTTTTGTGCCGGAGAGTCAGGCAGCCGACTCATTGTCTGACACAGCCCATGCGGTTACAGAGAGTCTCATGCGAAGTCAGTTCATGCTCGTCAAGCAGACGAAGTCTGCCGAGGAATCCCACCCCTATGAAGCGACGGCGATGCTCCCCCCGCTCGACTCGATTGCACAGCAGGCAAGAGGCCTCGGACATGTCTATCGATTGCCCGACCACGACGGCGTCACTCGTCGCGAGGTGCTCGCCCTGCGTCACGGGGATAGCTATTATCCCTCTTTTGCGCTGGAAGTCGCGCGGCTCTATCTCGGTCAGAGCAGAGAGCACACGGCGCTTTTGCTTGGAGACGGAGTGCAGGTTGGTTCAACAGTCGTCCCGACGGATCAGAAGGTCAGAATGCTCATTAACTACGCCGGCCGGGACCTACGGTTTCCTTGGATATCCGCGGCCGATGTGCTCCACCATCGAGTCCCATCTAATTTCTTCCGTGGGAAAGCCGTCCTTGTCGGAACAGTCGCGTTGGGAACCTACGATCAGCTCAGTACGCCATTCTCCGCCAATTTTCCTGGAGTCGAGAAAAATGCCACCGTGATTGAGAACATTCTTCATCAACAGTTTCTAACTGCCGGACTGTGGACCGGTCCCGTCGAATTCGGTTTGGTCCTTCTCTTCGGACTCACCTTGACCTGCATTTTGCCGCGAGTGCGTGTCTTACACGGAACGTTTATGACGGCAGCGATCTGGATTAGTTACATGGGTGCAGTGCAGGCTCTTTTCATTGTAAAAGGCGTTTGTCTACCCATGGTGATGCCCACCCTGACTATCGGGTCGGTCTTCATGGTGACCACTGTCCTCAACTATGTTTTCAAGGAGCGACAGGCTCGAGAGATTCATTCCATGTTTGCCAGTTATGTCAGCCCTCGGATTGTTCAGGAACTCATGAAAACTCCCTCGAAGGCGACATTAGGGGGAAACCGCAAAGAACTGACCATGCTGTTTGCCGATCTAGTCGGGTTCGCCACGTTTAGCGATCATCGTTCGGCAGAAGAAGTAGTCGAACAGCTCAATGAATATCTCAGCGCGATGACCGATGTGATTTTCAGGTGGAACGGGACGTTGGACAAATTCGTCGGAGACGAGATTGTCGTCTTCTGGGGGGCACCGTTGGATCAGCCTGACCATGCCGAACTGGCCGTGCAATGCGCGTTGGAGATGCGGGTCCGACTGACGGAGCTGCAGGCTCGGTGGAAGACGCAAGGAAAGCCGATCCTCGAGAATGGAATCGGCATCAACACGGGGGTTGCCCTGGTGGGCAACATCGGCGCCGAGGGCAAGAAAATGGATTACACCATGATCGGTGACCAGGTGAATCTGGCTGCGCGCTTCGAGGGGCTGACCAGAACGCTGGGCTATCCGATCTTACTAACTGAGTTTACGGCATCAAAGCTCGCGTTAAGGCTGGATCGAGGAAAGTCGGACGCGCAACGTCTTGGGCTCGGTCAGATCCGCCTCCGCAAGCTTCGAATGGTTACCGTTAAAGGCCGGCAAGAGCCGGTGGGAGCCTATACGGTAGAGTGTCAGTCTGAGAACGCGGGGCATGCGGAACCCCACGCCCGCGTGAGTTGAACCGATTGGAGAAGCAAGGAACGGGGATATTCGGAATCAAAGGCTGAGGACGAGTCGCGGGGCTCAGGCTATCTTGCGAGTCATCGAGCGCGGTTGAGTGACTTGGTAGATTTTTTCATTCGTAAAGATTCCCACGAGTTCAGAATCTAGTTTCCCCTCCCTGGCCTGGCTCTCGAGATAACTGAGCGCGGTGTTAGAGGGGATGGCCGCTTTGTATGGCCGATCAGAAGCCGTTAAGGCATCGTAGATATCGCAAATCGTCATCATGCGAGCCGGTAGCGGAATCTGATCTTGTGACAGCCCCCGGGGATAGCCGCTGCCATCCAATTTTTCATGGTGGCTCCACGCGATTGACGGAACATTCTTGAGCGATCTCGTCCAAGGGATTTTCGACAGGAATTCAAACGTGTGCGTAACGTGCCGCTCGATATCTTTTCTTTCGGATTGCGTGAGACTCCCCTGGAGTACCGATAACGCGCCGACTTCATCTTCCGTCAGAAAAGGACGGGGCCCATCGTATGAGCGGTATTCCAACTGCGCGATTTCCCTCAGTTTCACGAACGGGGCAAGAGATCGGGAACTCGGCTGATTGGATTTCAGGATAAACGAGAACATCTCGTCCACCTCTTTCATCCGTTGCGCCAGTTGCCGATCTAATTGTGCCAACAGGGTCTGTTTTTTTCCGCCTCCTTTTGCTTCATGCACCTCCAGCTTTCGGCGCAACGTCTCGACTTCCAGGGTCCTCTTGATGAAGTCAAATCGCGATTTGACGAGTTCCAGTTGGGGCTGATACAGCTTCCGTGCTTTGAGGAGGACTTGTTCGCAAACGCCGATCTTGCCGAAGTCATGCAGCACGGCGGCATACCGAAGTTCTTTCAACTGATCCGCGTTGAATCGAACCACGGCATAGGGGCCAGAATCGGCTTGGGTGACAGCTTCCGCCAGCCGACACGTGAGGGTCGCCACACGTTGACTGTGTCCGCTGGTAGTGGGATCCCGACTTTCAATGGCTTGCACACTGGCGGAAATAAACCCTTCGAACAAGCGATGAATTTCCTCATAGAGGTTGGCATTTTCGATGGCGATCCCGACCTGATGACCGAGCGCAACGAAATTATCGAGCTCGTCCTCGCCGAAAGGTTCCCCATTTTTGTGATTGATTGCTTGCAGCACACCCAGAAGATGGCCATGTGCCGTGACGGGCACACAGACCATATTGCGCGTGACAAATCCGCTGGTTTGATCCACATGGCGGAAGAAACAGGCGTCGTGCTGGACATCATTGATGATAACGGGTTGTCCCGTTCGAGCGACGTGCCCAGCAATGCCTTGTCCACGCCGGAGACGAATCTGTCGAACGGTCTCGCCCTTCTCACCATGGGCCACATCGAAATACAATTCGCCGGTGACTTCATCCAACAATAGGAGCGAGCCGGCTTCGGCCTTCATCAAGAGAGTGGCCGCTTCGACGGCTCGCTTGCGAATGGTCGTGTGGTCGAGACTCGAGTTCAGCAAGGCACTGATCTCGTGAAGTTGTCGAAGTGCGTCGTCCCTCATGACACAGAATCCTACCTCTGGCGGCCTGCAGACAGCCTCTGTGAAGTGTAACACGGCACATTGGTCTTACAAGGAAAAGTCTGTTTAGGCGTGACCAGTCGAAAGCCCCTTGGCCATCCCTTGTCAAAGATTGGTCGCATTTGTGCGCTATCTGTCCTGACCGATGCCCTACGAATGAAACGGTAATTACGCAAGGACAATGCTTCTATGACAGACGGGGTGAGGTCTGATGCGGTGAACACCAACCCTTTGAAAATCCGCAGGGGTTGAACCTGAGAGAAAGGGTGCCCAGTAAATAGATCAGGATTCAGTATCTAACTCTTCTAGTCGTGTATCTAAACTGATTTCAGTAACGCACGCTGAGCTCTTGATTGTTTTTGAGAAGGAGCACAATATTTTCTGAAGCAGCATGTTGTTGCGGGCAGCCGTGAGCCGGTTTGGACATCACTGGAGGAGGGCATTATGGTCACCAATGAGATCCCTCGCACGCACCGGTCTGATCCTGACCGTGTTCGTTCTTGTCGCGTTTCCTGTCGGCACCCTGGCGTTGACCCAAGTCCTTCCAGGGGCGATTGTCGATGAGGATCAGCAACGCCTCATGGAGCTCATCGGCACCTTTGATCGCGCGCAGGAGGCTATCCGCGCGCGCGACCTTGATGCGCTCATGGCGCTGTATGCGAAGACCTATCAGTACCACGATTTGCGGCGAGGCGACATTCGCAGGATCTGGGCAGACCTGTTCGCGCGCTACGACTTGATTGCGAACATCCGTACCTTTTCGGCGATTAAGGTCGTCAACGTTGGCACGCACACCACCGCCGAAATCACCTGCACGGGTGCCGTGTGGGCGAACTCAAGAGAGACCAAAGAACGCATCTCGATCGATAGCTGGCATCAAGAGGTGCACAGACTGGTGAAGGAAAAGGATGGCTGGCGCATCGTCGACAACCTTGGTGGCGATAAGGCCATCCGCCAGTTTGGTACCGCGCCTCATCCACTATTCTGACTGTGCCTTGCGACAGGGGTCCTTTGGGCTGAGTTGCCACGGTTGTCTTCCTTATCTCTGTGTTATTGTCGTGGTCTTTCTGCATCAATCCAGGTGGTTTGATGAGGGAGTACGACAATGACTCTACCTCACCATGAAACGGGATATAGCATGAACTAGGGTACGGATTTGTTAGCTCCGATACAGTTAGGCCTTACGAGTTGCGTAATCGGAACATGATGGTGCCGCTGACGCGCAATCGCGCCGGGCAGGGGCAGGTGCCGCAAGCGATGAATGTGCGCTATTATCAGCAACGAGCTTTGGCCAGTCTCATTATTTGTGAGGCGGCGCAGGTCTGTCCGGAAGGGGTCGGCTATCCGAATACGCATGGCATCCATTCTGCCGAACAGGTGAAGGGGTGGTGCACGATCACCGAGGCGGTGCATAAGCAGGGTGGGCATCACCATGGGTGGACAGACGCCTTTTATTGTAAAGTGGGCTTGCACTGCCTCAAGATGAACCAGAATGCGAGGGAGCGGTGATACACCTAGCAGCCAACAGGGTCAGGCGGTTGCCGCGTAACGAAGCGAGCGCTTGGATGATCTTTTAGCCAGACAGTGATCAGCGAGCCTGTTTTACAGGCCAAAGAAGGAGCGGAGCGGCACATGCACTACGTCAAGATTGGAGATCGAGCGATCAACATGGATAACGTGGCATAGAGTGAACATCAGTGACCAGCGCGCAGTGGGAGATTAATCAGCCTCCATCCCTGAAGAGATAGTGAGTGAGCTTGTCGGCATCGACTCCAACGCCTTCATCTATTTGATTGAAGGCCATCCACGGTATGGGGCATGATGCGCATCCTTGTTCGATCGAATCGAGCAGGGCCACAATCCGGCAGTCACCTCGACCGTCACGCTTCACAAGTATCGTTTCTTGTTCTCGCCATCTGTTCTTGTTTCCCGCCATCGGCCATTCGCTATCAGCCATACGCTCCGGTTCTGACCCGAGGCCCGTTCACGGGACTAGCGTTCCTGTCGGAACGTTTTGTCTCCTGCCGCCGGCTTTGCGAACTCGTACTTCAGCGCATTGACCCGTGCCAGGTAGCTGCTCACGTCGTGGTCGCCGCACTTTTGGTGGGGGGGCAACCGGAACCCGCGTGAAGCATAGGCGTGGCCGGCTCCGGCTCCACAGAGGTGAATCAAGGCCGCGAGATCCTGCTTCTGCCGGAGCGTGACCTTGCCGCCCCATCGTGTGCCGATTGCTTTGGCGACCGCGCGATCAAGTGACGCCGAGGTCAACTCGATGGCATGGCTCGGCACGACGCGCGTGTAGAGGCTGTTGAACCAACAAGATCGCAGATCGTTCCAAGGGCCATCCTCGACCACCACGTGGTCGTGGATGCAGTAGCGTGTCGCCTCGCGGAAGGTCCCGTCGGTGATCTGGTACATGCCGACCGCGCTCGACGCCGGTTGGTACCAGTCCAAGGGATTCCACGAGGGATGCCATCTCCAATAGGTTCGCGCCACCGGATTCCCCGCGCCCTCCGTCTGCGCCAGCGCGGCTAGAAGCTCAGCGGTGATGACCGATGTGGCATGTTCGCGGAAGAGCGAGCCATATTTCTTCCAGGTCTCGATGGGGCGCTTGTTGAGGGCGCGGTCCAGGGGAAAGAGGACCTCGCTCGGCTTGTTGAATGTGTGATAGGCCCAGTTGACGCCGAGCCAGAGGAGGAGGATGAGGGCAGAGAGCACGACGGCACGCAACGTCGGCGGCGAGGCCAGCACGGCCTTCATCACTTTACGAGTGGTCTTCCACCGTGCGCGCAGAAACCGCCAGAACGTTTTGAACGGCCTACGCCGCCCGCGCCGTGTTCCCCGGCGGGGATGTCTGGGGGTATGTCGATTGGGTCGGGAGGGCATGGTCCCACTATAACTGAAAACGATTGCAGATCCCTTTGCGTACATCCAAAAACCTGACCGTGCTGGTCTGTTGCATGGAAGTTCACAGCGACGATCCTCTCGCTTGACAGTAATATGCTGAAATTTGCATATTTACGTCGTGATCGATAAGGCGATCCCATGGTTCGGGTCAGCACGGCATGATTTCCAGTTATTCTCGTCGGATGCGAGGAGACTCGCAGGCTTTCAACTTCGCCAGGTTCAGCAGGGGCTGGAGCCAGCCGACTGAAAGCTGATGGCGACGATCGGTCCCGGCGTCTGTGAGATGAGAACTCACACCGCGGTGGAACATCGCGTCTGTTACGTCGTCAAGTTTGCGGAAGCGACCTGTGTGCTCCATGCTTTTGAAGAGAGGACCAGGAAAACGTCGCAACGCGATATCGAGCTTGCCAAACAACGCTATCAGGCACTCGTGGCGCAACGCTGAGCGGTGCATGGCGCGAGAGGGGGGAGCAGCAGGATGAAACTGAAGATTACACCGTCCACCGGGAATGTATTCCGTGACCTCGGATTTCGCCGCGACGAGGCTGAACATCTGCTGGTCCGAGCGGACCTCATGATCCAGGTGCAGAAGCTCATTGCCTCCCACGGCCTCAAGAAGAAACCGGCAGCCAAGATACTCGGCGTGACTCAGCCGCGCGTCAGCGATCTCCCCGGGGGCATATCGACTTGTTTAGTACGGATGCGTTATTCGACATGCTGGCCCGCCTTGGAGCACAGGTACGTCTCACCGTGAAGGTCCGCCCTGCGGCTTGAGGGTGCCGGTACGACTCGGCCCATCTATCTGGCGCAGGTGTCGTTCGCTCATTCTCGTCTCTTGTCCCGTGCCGTCCGCACGTGCCGAACGCCATCGGCCATTAGCTATCAGCCATATGCTTCTGTGTTCGCGCAACGTGCGGCCGTACCACAGAAGAAGGATAAGGTTGAGGCTCAGGCTGAGCCCTGACCAATCCGACTCAGCGTCGTTTTGGCCCTCAACCTCGACCTAAGCCTTGGCCTTCCGATGAGACGCGCGCAGTGGAAGATCGCTCAGCTCCTATCCCTGAAGAGAAAACGTGCGAGCTTGGAAGGGAAAAGGGGCGGCTTGGGCGTCCTCTTGCTCCCGGAACCCACGCTCTCAGAGGGGCCTCGTTCGACACGCGCATTCGAGGATCGACCAGGCCGCTCCTGGAGGAGGGAATGAGTAAGCTCGGGAGGGAGGTAGCGAGCGAGGCGGCTGATATGGTCTCTGTGCTCGAAAGAGTGAAAAGGGGACAGGCTACTTTTCTTGCGAGATAACCCAGCCGCCCACCGCGGCCGCTGCCTCAGTTGCGAGCGTTCCCTCAGGCTCGTATGATAGAGCCATGAATTCGGAACCTGTCACGCGGATAAAATCGAAGACGCCGGTGCCCTACGAGCTTACGGCGATTCATCACGATACCCACGACACGAAGACCTTCTGCTTTGCCCTGCCTGACGACGCCACGTTGGACTTGCTGCCTGGCGATCATTTGTATGTCCATGCCTCGATCGACGGCAAACCGGTGAAACGGCCCTACACGCCGTCGTCGATGCCCGGTGCCACTGGGTACTTCGACTTGACGGTGAAGCGGTACGAGACCGGCTTGGTGTCGAAGTATCTCCATGACCGGGAACCAGGAGACATGGTGCTGATGAGCGGGCCGAACTCCGGTGGCCATTGGGTGGACGCCATGGCGAAGAAGGTGGGGTTTGTGGCGGGGGGTTCTGGCATCACCCCGATGATTGCCATCATCCGCTGGATTCTCGCCAGGAGTCTGAAGGTCGAATTATTTCTGGTCTATGCCAACAAGGCTGAGGCCGACATCATTTTCAGAGAGGAATGGGACGAGGATGTGCGCGAGCACGCGACGTTCCATTGCTATCATGTGCTAGGCGAGCCGCCGGCCGGCTGGTCGCAAGGCACGGGTCGCATCACCGAGGTCATGTTGCGCGGGCATCTGCCGCCGCCCGGTCCCGACACCGTGATCTTTCTCTGCGGCCCTCCGCCGATGGTCGACGCGCTGGAAGCGACTCTCAAAGCGATCGGCCACTCCGAGCAAGCGATCATCTTTCCGTAACCCCCTGAGCGGAAGAAGAAAAAGGGGTCGGGAGTCTTTCTGAAGAGCCGCGTTCGCTCGTGACGAGTCATGAGGCAGCCACAATGGGGGCAGGCATGACTATTGACTTACACGCGGCGACGGGCGCTTTGACACGTTCGAAGCGTGTGCGACGAATCTCTTGCCGGGCAAGGCGGATGGATCCAACCATACCTTCGTCCACGACTGGCAGACGAGGCAGACGCTGCGTACGCCGACTGACAGCGCAACAGGCAGGGTCGCCAGTCCCTCGACCCCAGTGCCATTGCATGCCGACTCTAGATAGGCCTCAAGCGGTCATATTCTCCTAGGTCGTGCGGTCTTCAGCTATAATCGCGTCCCGGTGCGGGAGCACGAACGGCCGGTCCTCCTCTCGCCAGCGTCAACTTCAATGAGAGAAACAGTATGTCGCTGATCCATACATTGACGATTCTCATTTGCCTGGCCGCGCTGTTTAGTTACGTCAACCATCGGTTGTTGAAATTGCCGATCACCATCGGATTGATGGCGGTGGCGCTCGTCTTTTCTCTGATCCTCCTGGGATTAGGTAAACTGGGCTTTGGCATCGAAGCAGAGGCCCAACGGTTCATCGGGGCTATCGATTTCAATGAGGCGCTCATGCACGGCATGCTGGGGTTTCTACTCTTTGCCGGCGCGCTGCACGTCGAATTGGATGAGTTGCTGGATCTCAAGTGGGTGATCGGCACACTCGCGGTCGTCGGCACGATTCTGTCGAGCCTGATCATCGGCGCGCTGGGCTATTGGCTGTTCAATCTCGTTGGCCTCCCGCTGCCGTTTCTCTATTGTCTACTGTTCGGCGCGCTGATCTCGCCGACTGATCCCATTGCCGTGATGGGGGTGCTGAGGCAGGCCCGCCTTCCGAAACCACTCGAAGTCAAGATCGTCGGAGAGTCGCTCTTCAACGACGGAGTCGGCGTCGTGATTTTTCTGGTCGTGCTGAATCTCCTGCCGAAGGCCTCGGTCAGCGTCACTGACGTGCTCGCGCTGTTTGCGGAAGAGGCCCTCGGCGGTGCGGCCTTGGGACTGGCCCTCGGCTATGTCGCCTATCGCATGCTCAGGTCGGTGGACAATTATCAGGTCGAGATTTTGATTACCCTGGCGCTGGTTATGGGGAGTTTCGCCCTCGCGGACCTGCTTCATACGTCAGGGCCGATCGCCGTGGTGGTGGCGGGGCTATTGATCGGGAATCAGGGCCGCCGGTGGGCCATGTCGGAAACGACGAGAGAGCACCTCGACAACTTCTGGCAATTGCTCGATGAATTGTTGAACGCTGTGCTCTTTGTGCTGATCGGATTGGAAGTGCTGGTGCTCAGCTTTCAGCGCCCCTATCTCATGGCCGGCCTGGTCGCGATCCCGCTGGTACTCGCGGCGCGGTGGCTTAGCGTGGTGTTGCAAATCAAATTCTTCAGCCTGGTGCGGGAGTTTAGCGCACGCACGATTACGATCTTAACCTGGGGCGGACTCCGCGGTGGCATCTCAGTTGCCTTGGCCTTGTCGCTGCCGCTTGGCCCAACGCGTGATGCGGTGGTCACTATCACCTATGCCGTGGTGGTCTTCTCCATCCTCGTGCAGGGACTCACGATTAATCGGTTGCTGGCAGCCGACGACGAGCATCAAGAAAGCGTGATCTAGTGGGGTCATTGCTTGACCGTGCACCTCGCGGTTTGGCGGTTTTCGAACGCAGCTCCCGAGTCGTCAGCGCGCGGCTCCTTCACCGCTTTATTTATGAGAGGACGCGGCCAAGAATAAGACCGACTCCAGCGGATAAATATTACCGCATGATGGAGGAGTCGGACGTGCCTCTCCATTCGGGAGCCTTCCACTTCCACATGTGTTGATCTCTGAAAACAGAACGACCCACCGAGCTTTCGATCAGCGAGGTGAAGGGGTGTAGGAAATGGCCGGTATTCTAGAGCGTTCCGTTGGATGACCGGCTGAAGCGATCGGCGAGGAGGCTGCCTGTCGCTGGCGGCCTTTGCTCACGAATGGTGGATTGGACGACTGAAAGCCGATCGGAAAAATTCGGGTGCGTTTTAAAGAAGGCCCGATCGTCGCCTTTGATGGTCCGTAAGCGGTCCAGAAAAGTCGCGTAGGCGGTCGGATCGTAGCCCACCCGTGACGCGAAGATGACTCCCAAGCGGTCGGACTCCAACTCCTTGTCCTGGTCCAGCCCCTCGTCCAACAGTTTCCTGACCGCTCCGTCGATCACGTTTTTGAACGCGTCAGGATTCTTATTCGCGTAGGCCAGGCCGGCTTCTGCCACGCCGGCGATCTGTTTGGACCGCTGAATGATATCGAGGATGTGCTTCTGGGTGACGTGACTGATCTCATGCCCCAACACTGTCGCGAGTTCGGCTTCGTTCCGAATGGTCTTCAACAAGCCGCGCGTGACGAAGATGTAGCCGGCGGGGGCGGCGAATGCGTTGATCGAATCGTGGTTGAGGACCGCAAAGCGATAGTCGATGTCGGCGCGATCACAGGTCAAGGCCACCGCGCGGCCGACCAGGTTCACGTATCGCGTCAGGTCAGGCTGGTTGTAGACCCCGCCGTAGCGGGCAATCACCTGTAAGGCAATCGCTTGTCCAATGATTTGTTCCTCCTCATAGCCAATAGGAAGAAGTCCACCGATGAGATTCCCGCCGCCTCGGATCGTTTTCGCCAGCCGTTCGTCACCAGAGCGTCGAGCGGCGTTTTCGGCAACCTGCTGGATTTCCTGGCAGCCCGTCAGACTGCCGGTAGAGAGAAACACCAGGCCGAACAAAATAAGTCCGCAGTACGTCTTACTCTGCATATTCGCCGAGTCTCCCTGATTTCAGGAACTCATGGATTTCTTCGTCTGAAATCTTGTATGCGGTCATCCGATCCACGGCATCGCGATGCCGCTGGGTAATACCGGACCGTCTGGCATAGCCCTCCGAGACTTTATCGAGTCCACGGGCGCCTGCCGAGGCCGTGACATCCGAGGCATCGGTCTGTCTGAAGCTCCGCCCCAGGGCCGCTAACTCGTTGTCCTCTCCCGCCGGTTTCGACGTGGACACATTGTTGTCGTAGATCCATCCTTTGACGCCCTTGGTGCTCTGGACCTGCAGCCAACGGTCGTCCCGCTTCACCACATCCAAGGTCTCTCCGAGCTTGAGGCTGGCCACTACGGGGTCCAGCGAGGTCTTCCCTGAACGCAATTGCGCGCTCTTGGCTGCGACATACACGGTCTCGCCGAAGGCGGCATCGGTCATCGTGATGGCTGTCACCAATGAGACCATCATTGCAAGGAAGGCACATCGGTGTTTCACTTGGTCTTCCCTCACTTCGACTTCAGTTCATAGACTCCATCCCAGTTCACGGGAGGCGGAGCAACAAGGTACTCTTTGGCACGTCCCAAGTAAACCCGCGACGGGCCGTCCTTCGGATCGAGCGCAAGGGCGGCTTCAAATTGCGCTGCGGCGGTTTTAAAATCCCGACGCTTGTAGGCCTCGAGCCCTTCCATATACGTCTCTATCACACGGTGTTGTTCGGCAGACAGGTGCCCTTTGCGGGCGAGCAGTTCGAATACCACTACGGGCTCCTGTTTCCCTTTGACACGCATGAGGTCAACTTCCCGCGCTTCAATGTTTCGGGCGGCGAGCTCGTAGGTACGGGGACCTAACAAGATCAGTGTACGATAAAACTTGTTCGCGCCTTCCAGCCGAGAGGCCAGATTCACGGTATCTCCCATCACCGTGTATTCCATCCGGGCTTGCGAACCCATATTCCCGACCACAAGCCACCCGGAGTTGATGCCGATGCGTGCGCTGATCTCCGGCTGTCCCTCGGCTTTCCATTGCTCGCGCAGCTTGGTGAGCTCAGACTGTGAATCCAAAGCAGCGAAGCAGGCGAGGCTGGCATGGTTGGGGTCTCCACGAGGTGCCCCGAAGATCGCCATGATGCCGTCCCCCAGGTACTTATTCACGTTGCCTCGGTGGCGGAGGATGATATCCGTCATCGCGGAGAGATACTTGTTCAGGAGCTCGACGAGAGTCTCCGGGGCCAACTTTTCCGAGATGGACGTAAACCCTGCCACGTCCGAAAAGAGCACCGAGAGTTCTTTCTTCTCGCCCCCGAGCCGGATCGCCTCCGGATTCCGCATAATCTCATCCACGACCTCAGCGGCCATGTATTTGTCGAAGACCGTCCGTAGTTGCCGGCGCTGTTTTCCTTCAGTGAGGTACTCGGTGGTCGCGGCGGCTGCAAACGAGACGGCCAACGCGCATTCAGGAATGGCGAGGTCGAGCCACAGCCCGTGCGAAGCAAAGGCATGGACGGCTAATCCGTAGTAGGCGATCGCAAGTCCTCCAATGGCGGCCGGCTTGACCCACTGGAATTGAATCAGCATGAAGGCCCATGCAGTGGCAAGGGTCAGAATGAGCGTGGAAGCAGCGAAGATCCACCACGACGCCGGCTGGAGATGGCGGTGTCTCAGAATGTTATCGAGCGCCGACATGTGGATGAGGACTCCCGGCGCGAAGGGAGAGAGAGGTGTCACGCGGAGATCATAGGTCCCGGCGGCGGTTGTGGCGACGAACACGATTTTGTCCCGAAACAGAGCGGGGTCCAGCAGGGGCGGCTTGCCTTCCTGCATGTCGGTATACGAGCGGAGGACCGCTCCGATGGGATAGACGGGGTAGACCCGATTCTCCAGGGTTCCGTGCCAGTCAATGACCATCTCGTTTTCTGCGGTCAAGGGAATCGTCATCGGTCCGAGTCGAAGTTCCCGGCGTAGAAGCGTCGCCTGATCCACGGTCAGGAGGTCGCGCGCAACGGCCGTGGTGATGTGCAGGAACGTCTGATTCTGAGCTCGGGCCAGAAGAGGCAGGCGACGGGTGGTTCCGTCGATGTCCGGGGTTAGGTTGATATATCCGAGGCCGTGGGCGGCCTGAGCGAGCAGAGGCGTGGGCAATTTTGCGCCGGCGTAGGGCTGTAGGGTTCTGGTCGGCTGAGGCGCCTGATCGTCGAGCGCGATCGTGGCTTTCTTCAGGATGTCAGGCGAGGGCTTCTGCGGGCCGGCGGGAGAGCCGGTCGAGTCGGCGGAAGGCTCATGCTGGTCCTGCATCAGGAACGGCAGGTACACGTTTCCGGCCGCCCGCATCTCCTCGGCGAACACCTCATCAAACTCTTCCGCCGCGCTATCCGGCTCGAGAAATAAGATATCGAAGACCACGGCCTTGGCGCCCGCCTGTTTCAGGTAATGGACGACGTAACCATGTCGGTCACG
>Ga0315278_10000702_pt1 | contig 29108 bp, 22 predicted proteins | sample YL17G06_0_MG_FD_203880 | JGI IMG/M metagenome (GOLD analysis project Ga0315278, IMG submission 203880) | Sediment microbial communities from Yellowstone Lake, YNP, Wyoming, USA - YL17G06_0 | ecosystem: Environmental > Aquatic > Freshwater > Lake > Sediment | place: USA: Wyoming | collected... | reverse complement strand
CTTTACGGGCTCGGTGGCTTTGTTGGGGACTTAAACGGAGACAATTGGCCCGACGTATTCTTTGCACACAGCTGCCGGATGTTTATCAATAACAAAAACGGTACATTTCATGAAAAAGATTACAATATGGTTGACAGGAAATTCACCCGGCCAGCCACGGTGAATCCACACTGGACCTGTAGTGCGGATATCGGTGATCTGGATAATGATGAAGATATGGACATGGCTATGGGTGACCATTTCAGCTGGGATACCACCTTTCACCGGATGTATGTGTACCTGAACGAAGGCAATGATCAAAACGGTGATCCCATCTTGCGGGATATAACTGTTGAAACAGGTATTCCAAACCCCGACCAGAAAACTTTCCATCTTCAGATTCAGGATATGGATAATGATGGCCGTATGGATATCATTACAAGTCGGTGCAACAGCATTGTATACCGGAACAAAGGTGCAAAAAAAGGTATTCCCCAATTCGAAAAACCGGTTAATACAGGTATCAAGGGGGGGATAGGGTATTGGGCCGGAGGAGCGCTCTGTGATTATGACCGTGATGGCAGGTTGGATTTCATGGGACCTGAGTGGGAACAAGCCTTTCCATCCGTATTGCTTCGAAATGTCACACCGGGAGCGGAAAATTACATAGATATCAAACCTGAACTGGGGAACAGTGCTAACCGCAATGGCATAGGAGCACGGGTTGAGATATTCAAAGCCGGGATGATGGGTAAGAAGAAGGGGCTGCTCGGCACCAGTATAATTTCTGTATCAAATGGTTATAGTTGTGGTTATGAGGCAATTGCGCATTTCGGGCTGCCAAAGGACAAAACCGTGGATATTCGGTTAACGATGCCATGTGGTGGACAGGTTTATGAAGCAACTTCTGTCGCCAGGAATCAACATTTCATGCTGAAAAAATAATCAGAAGGTTTATCAGTCTTTACCAAGTTTAAACCAGCATAATACTTCATAATGAAAAATTCAGCAGATTCACGCCGTAATTTTTTTAAAACAGCAGGCCTTCTCTCTGCAGGGATCACAATTCTTCCTTCTTATACTATGAAAGGTATATTTTTACCCCATAAAAACCCTCATGGGGTTAAGAGACCAGCCAGACCTGTTGACGGGAAATGGGTCCCTGTCGTTTGCTGGCATGACTGCGGAGGCCGTTGTGCATTAAAGGCACTTGTCGTTAACAATAAGATAATACTGGTTAAGAGCGATGACAATCATAAGGATTCGCCAGATTTTCCCCAGCAGCGGGCATGTGTCCGTGGACGCTCCCAGCGGATGCAGGTATGTGCCCCTGACCGACTTAAATACCCTATGCGCCGGAAAAACTGGACTCCGGGTGGTGGCGACAAATCGCTCCGCGGAAAGGATGAGTGGGTTCGCATAAGCTGGGATGAGGCGTTGGTCAGAACTGGATGAAAAACTAGGAGTGGATAATGCCGGAAATTCCAATATGTTAGCCGGAGACATCACTACAGGACAGGGAACAAGCGGATGGAATTCCTGTCTGCTGGAAGTGGGAAAATATAATATGGAACTGATCCCTGATCATAAATGGCCGGGTTTTCAGATTTTCAATCGATTGAGAAATACTTAATAAACGATCAGAATGGAAGCTACTCATAAATTTAAAAAGAGCCTCAAACTATTCGATAGTACAGCATTAGTGATGGGGTCATTGATAGGATCGGGTATCTTTATCGTAAGTTCCGATATGGCCCGGACTCTTGGTTCTCCGGGGTGGCTCATGGTTGCCTGGGTTATTACCGGTATCATGACTGTAATTGCTGCTTTAAGCTATGGGGAACTGGCAGCCATGATGCCTCATGCTGGTGGACAATATGTTTATTTGCGTGAAGCCTACAATCCTTTAGCCGGCTTTTTATATGGATGGACTCTTTTTACCGTAATTCAGACAGGCACCATTGCCGCGGTCGCTATGGCCTTTGGTAAATTTTTAGGCGTAATGGTTCCCTGGTTCTCAGAAAAAAATATCTGGTTTGAATTGGGATTTTTAAAATTTAACACGGTTCATTTTGCTGCCATTGGGTCTATTGTGATTCTTACCTGGATTAATACCCAGGGAATAAAGGCTGGAAAAATAGTACAAAACCTGTTTACTTTTTCAAAAGTTGGCATATTACTGGCCTTTATTGCTGCCGGTTTGTTCCTTGCCAATAATACTAATGCGATTGTGATAAATTTAAAAATATTCTGGAAAGCTGCCAGACTCGAAAATGGGCAGATGATTTCTGTTACGGGATTCGCTTTGATAGCTGCAATTGCTGCATCCATGGTAGGTTCATTATTTTCTTCTGATGCATGGAATAATATAACCTTTGCTGCCGGTGAGGTAGTAAATCCGAAAAGAAACATACCACTGAGTTTACTTATTGGTACTGCAACTGTAATGATCCTGTACTTTCTGACCAATCTGGTTTATATACAGGCATTGCCTTTAAGAGGCTCGGCAGATGGCGTCACGGTTTTTGAACGGGGAATGCAGTTTGCAACGAATGATAGATTGGGAACTGCGTCAATGTTTGGTTTATTTGGCGAATATGCCGAAACAATTATGGCAATTTTTATTGTTATTTCCACTTTTGGCTGTAATAATGGCCTTATACTATCAGGGGCAAGAGTTTATTATGCAATGGCCAATAATGGTTTGTTCTTTCGAAAAGCCGGAGTATTGAATTCCAGAAGCGTACCTGCATTCGGGCTTATATCACAATCTGTCTGGGCCAGTTTGCTTTGCTTGTCGGGGACTTATGGTAACTTGCTGGATTATGTTGTTTTTGCGGTTCTTATTTTTTATGTAATGACCATTCTGGGAATCTTTATTCTAAGAGTAAAACAACCTGATGCAGATCGACCATACAAGGCTTTCGGGTATCCTGTTATACCGGCAATATACGTTCTGGCAGCTTTGTTTATTATGGTTATTCTGCTTATTTATAAGCCAATGTATACATGGCCCGGATTAATAATTGTTTTGATTGGTATTCCTGTATATTTTCTTCGAAAGAGAAGTTTAGATATAAAGTCCTGAAATAAATTGCAACTGAATTTACTGGTGAATGTCCCGGATGGTAACCACAGATATTCAATTAAAACCTTTAAAGTGGATCTCAGCGAAATAAAATCTGCAGATTAATATTTTAAATAAATTATGGAAAACAAAAAAGCAGACCTTTCTTCCCAACGCGAGGAAATCCTGAAGAACAACATGGATTATACTCTGTTCTCCTGGAGTAAGCAAAAAGGCTTAGACCCTATTTGCGTTGAAAGAGCAGAAGGTGTTTACCTCTATGACTACAATGGCAAGCGGTACCTCGATTTCTCCAGTGGTTTGATGAATGTGAACATAGGACACGGCGATCAGCGCGTCACGAATGCAGTAGTGAAACAAATGCAGAAAGTAAGTTATGTAACCCCGGGTTGCGCCACCGGAGTCAGGGGTGAGCTTGGGAAAAAACTAGCTGAAATTTGCCCGGGAAACCTTAATAAAGCATTTTTCACACTTTCAGGTGCCGGTTCCATCGAGAACGCTATTAAACTTGCAAGACTTTATTCCGGAAGGCACAAAATCATTACCCGTTACAGGGCTTTTCATGGAGCTACCTATGCTGCCATGACAGCCGGGGGAGATCCACGCAAACTTCCTTCTGATTCCCAGCAGGTGCCGAATATTGTGCATGTGGAAGATGCCTATTGTTATCGCTGCCCCTGGAGCCAGAAGCCGGAATCATGTAAATTGGAATGCATCTCACATGTTGAAAGGGTTATTGATTTCGAGGGACCGAATAATATTGCTGCCATATTAATGGAGGGAGAAAGCGGCACATCAGGTTGTATAAAATACCCTTCAAATTACTGGAAAAAGCTACGCGAAATTTGCGATAAGCACGGAATTCTTCTTATTTCTGATGAAGTAATGAGCGGCTTTGGCCGCACAGGCAAGTGGTTTGGTTTTGAAAATCATGGTGTGGTCCCCGATATAATTTGCATGGCCAAGGGAATTACCGCTGGTTACCTCCCATTTGGATGCGTAATGGTTACTGACACAATTGCAGCTAAATTCGATAACGAACCTTTGATGATCGGACTCACCTACAGCGCTCATTCAACATCTTGTGCTGCTGCGCTCGAAGTAATAAAGATCTATGAAACCGATCATCTGATCGAAAATACTGTTAAGATGAGTGCTTATGTAAATAAATGTGTTGATGAGTTGAAGAAAAATCACCGGTCTATTGGAGATTTCCGTAATACCGGATTACTGGGATGCCTCGAGCTGGTGAAAAACCGTGAAACAAAAGAACCTCTTGCTCCCTATAATGCACCTGCTTCTGCAATGCAGGCAATGAACAAAGCAGCGGCCAAACTCAAAGAACTGGGCATGTACACTTTTGTAAGGTGGAATTATATTTTTATCGCTCCCCCGCTAACAGTAGCAGAAGAACAGATTGATGAAGGAATGGCGATGATTTCAGAAGCGCTTAAAATTGCCGATGTTGATTGTTTTTAATAACAAAATAATTGAATTTTGTAACTCTAATATGAAATCTATGTCTGGAAACCTTATCAAACTCAAACAGTCAGTTATTGTTTGCCTCCTGCTTGCCAGTCCTGTTATTACTATGGCTAAACCTTCGCTATTTAATATTTTGGATTACAACGCAAAAGGAGACGGCATTACCCTTAATACCAGATCTATCCAGGCTGCAATTGATGCGTGCTCAAAATCAGGTGGAGGAACAGTCTGGTTTCCTGCCGGCAGATACGTTTCAGGGACCATTTATCTGAAGAGCCACGTGACATTATTCCTTGAAGCCGGTGCCGTTCTTGAGGGAAGTAAAAACCTGAAGGATTATCCTGTGACAATTTCAAAAGTCAGGTCATATACAGATAATTATACAGATAAAAGCCTGATTTACGCTGAAGGGCTGGAAAATATATCGATTACCGGAAATGGTCTGATTGATGGAAACGGAGCCTCTTTTAAGATTGAAAATATGGATAATGACGATGGATTAAGAAAAAAAGATGATTTTTTCTACTATAAAAGCAGGCCATATCTGATTCGCATTATTAACTGCAGGAACATTCTTGTCAGAGATGTAACAATAATGAATTCTCCCATGTGGGTTCAGCATTATCTCCTTTGCGAGGATGTCAATATTGACGGTATTACAGTTGACAGCAGGGTGAACCATAATAACGACGGGATAGATATTGACGGCTGCAGCAGAGTCAGGATTTCAAATTGCGATATTGTCAGCGGTGATGATGCCATTGTTTTGAAAAGCACACTCGACAAACCATGCAAAAATGTTACAATTACAAACTGTGTTTTGAGTTCAGACTGCAATGCATTCAAAATGGGTACCGAAACAAATGGCGGTTTCGAGAATATTGTTTTATCCAACTGCACAATATATGACACCCACCTTGCTGCTATAACCTTGCAACTGGTTGATGGTGGCACACTGGAACGTGTTTCAGTTTCAAATATTACAATGAATAATGTCGGGGCTGCAATTTTTATTCGTTTGGGTAATCGTGCCCGTCCCTATAACGATAGTCTGCCAAAACCCGGTATGGGCAGGCTGTCTCATGTCATCATTGATAATATACAGGCGACCAATGTCGGTAAAACAGGTTGTTCAATAACCGGGCTGCCTGGTTATATGGTTGAGGACATAACACTCAGTAACATCAGTTTAACCTTTGAAGGTGGAGGAACAGAGGAAAATGCAAAGAGTGAAATACCTGAACTTCCTTCTGCATACCCCGAGCGTGATATGTTTGGAGATCTTCCTGCCTATGGTTTCTATTGCCGTCATTGCAGAAATTTAAGATTTGACAATATTGATATTGGATATGACAACCCGGAAGCGAGGCCTGCAATCATTTGCGATGATATTGAAGGCCTGATGATGAAGAGCATTTTTGCAAGAACTGACGGCAATGCTCCTGTTATGGAATTCATCGGCGTTAAAAATGCATTCATCCAGTCATGCATTGCACTTGATGGCACAGGCACGTTTCTTCATATGAAAGGTGCCATGAGCAAACATATAAGTTTGATTGGAAATGATCTCAGAAGTGCAAAAAAAACATTCCAGTCTCATAACCATTCATCAGTGTTTCTTGAAGGAAACAGGATAGCATCAGTTACCGGAATATCTGAAGGCCAGTATGTAAACTGTGATGTAAGATATACTGATGACAGGGAAATCAAAATTCAAACCCCCGCAGAGGTAAAAAGCAAACGAACTGAAATTATACGTGCCATCTGGGGATCCGACCGGATACCTGATCGTTCGGATGTTTTCGTTACACCTGATGTAAAAAGTCCCATAAATCCTGATTCTTTTGTTTTGAGAGTGGACAAGTTTGAAATTCCCGTGAATGCTCCGGTTGTGGAAGGAGGTAAACCTGAAAAGGATTTAGCTTATCTCTTTGTTCCCATCAAAAGAAATAACAGGTTAATACTTTTAAATCCGGGTCATTCCTGTATATTGAAAGCTCTGGAGGAGAACGACCCTCGGGTAGAAGCTACCATTAAGGGGTTGCTTGAATCAGGATTTGATGTCCTTGCTGTTTATATGCCTCATGTTTCGGATACCAGCTGTAATCTTGACCATTGCAGTGCAATCAATACCGATCTGAGCCCGGGAGACCATCCAGCTACCTGGGGTCTGAGGTTTTTTCTTGAACCTGAAATAGTGAGCCTTAATTATCTTCTAAAAAAGACTAATTATCAGAACATTAATATGGTAGGTCTTTCAGGAGGAGGATGGACAACCAATCTGCTGGCCGCCATAGATGAGCGGATCAAATACAGCTTTTCCGTGGCTGGATCGATGCCTCTTTATTACAGATCGGGTGGGTCAATGGGTGATATTGAACAATTTTTGCCTGAGCTCTACAGGGATATTGCAGGTTATCCTGACCTCTATGTTCTTGGAGCTTATGGAAAAGAGCGCAAACAGGTACAGATCCTCAACCGGAATGACGACTGTTGTTTCGGACAAAAGCAGCATGATCCTGAACGTAATTATGATAAAGATCTTAAGACATTTGAAGGAAGCATAAAAGCTAAACTGAAAGCATTGGAAGCTGAAGGCCATTATTATCTGGTTATTGATGAAACTGCACCTAATCATCAGATATCCGGTTTTGCCCTGACTAATGTAATTTTAGAAGAATTAAATAAAAAGTAAGTCCTGATTCTTTTCGATGAGAAATTAAAGTAATAAATATGATTGCACTTCGCGCCTTTGCACCTTCGTGGCAAATTGTCCTTCTGATTTTATCAGCCTGTGTACAGATTAAAAATGAGGACAAGGTTGTCAATGAGTTACGCAGTGATCATCCTCAGCCTTCATGGATTTCAGAAACTCCACTTGTTTTTATTGGCAATTGGGATGCAATGCCAATCTTTAGAAGAAGAGTCGGAGGCAATCCTGCCTGGCAGGAACAAGCTTATCAAAAGGAGCACTCGGAAGAGGCTGTTAAAAAGTATAAAGAAATGGGTGTAACCATGATGCTTATACACTTTTATAAAGGTTTCGGTCTTGAAGCTGAGAAAGAGCACATTGATGAGGCTAAAAAACTGGCAGCCATTTGTAAACAAAACGGACTTAAGGTGGGAGTCTATGTCGGAAGCACAATCGGATATGAAACTTTTCTTTTGGAAAAACCTGAAGCTGCTGAATGGTTTGTACCCGATTATATGGGACAACCAGTACTTTATGGAGACCAGACATTTCGCAAACGGGTTTATTTTATGCATCCGGGTTTTATCGATTACATGAAACAGGTTGTAAGAATTGCTATTGAAGATTTAAAAGTCGATCTTATCCACTTTGATAATACAAGTATGCGGGCCGCTCCGGAAATTTTCCATCATCCTCTGGCTATTCAAAATTTCAGAACATATCTTGAGCAAAAATATACTCCTGAAATGGTTCAAAAAAGATTTGGATTCAATGATATAAGATATGTTGAACCGCCTGTATACGCCCACCCAATGAGCAAGATTGATGATCCTCTTTTTCAGGAATGGACGGATTTCAGATGCCAGCAGCTGGCCGATTATTATGGCATTATGGAAACTTTCATTCACAGTTTGAATCCGGAGGTTGCTGTGGTTAATAACCCGCATTCAGGTCTCTCGGGCATAAACACAATGTGGAACCAGGGTATTGACTACCCTAAAGTGCTGGCCCACACAGATATGGTCTGGACTGAAGAGGGAAATAATCCGACTGTTTCTGAAGAAGGGGTGCTGATCTCCAAGATCAGGACCTATAAAATGGCCGAAACGTTGAATAACAGGATATTTACATACACAAGTGACAGTAAACTCGAAATGGCTGAAGCAATGGCTTATAACCGGCAGGGAATGGGAATGGTCGGGGGCCTGAAAGAAATGGAGGGTAACCAACTGGCACAAGGATATGAGCTGCCGGATGACCAGAAGAACTATATTAAATTTTTTCACAGGAATTTTGACTTTTATCATGAGATCAGTAACATCGCTGATTTAGCTGTCCTACATTCTTATTCAACAATGGCATTCAATAATGACCGACCATATCAAAGCACCTATCTTTATGAACAGGTTTTAATTCAGAACAAAATTCCGTTTGATATTATTTTCGATGACCAGTTAAAGGATCTATCTAAGTATAAAGTGCTTATCCTGGCAGATCAGGAATGTCTCAGCAATGAAAAACTTGATCTTATAAGGTCTTTTGTAGAGCAGGGTGGTGGATTGGTTGCCACCGAGTTTACTTCGCTTTACACCGGGTGGCGTGAGAGGGAAAGTGATTTTGGTCTGAAAGATTTATTTAAAGTAAATCCTCCTGATTGGAATGGAAGAAGTTCTCAGGAAAGTGTTCTGAGCATTCCAATTCAGAGAAATCAGATTGGCAGAGGGAAAGTAGTGTATATCCCTGAGGTTAGGCCTTCATTGCCAAAACCACTGACAGCTGCAATGACTAGCCTATACTGGAAACTCCCTGTCAACTGGAAAGAGCTCATCGAATCTGTAAAATGGGCATCTGGCAATAGGTTGTCTATAAGTATCGAAGCCCCTCTCACAGTCACGATGGAACTCGTACAAAAAGAGGATCAGAGTGCTATGATCTTACATCTTCTTAATTTTGATTACAGGAATTCAGCTGTTAAAAACATTAAAGTTGAAGTACAGGTTCCGGAAGGAAAGAAAGCAACCCAGGTTATCGTTATGACTCCTGATGGAAGTAACGATGAGATCCTTCAATTTAAAGAAGTAGAAAAACGAGCCATATTTACTGTTCCCCGGCTATCCGTTTATAATATGATAGTTATGAAATTAGAATAGTACCCTTGTAAACTGAAAAATAAGAATTTTCTTAATCTGTCAAAGTAGAATTAACTGGCTTCTGAATAACCTCAAATCATAAAGGAAAAAAATGAAAAATAAACGCAGAGATTTTATAAAGAAAAGCATATTAGGAACTGCCGGAATAGCAATTGGTAGTATTGGTTTCAGCACAAAATCTAATTCTTCAATTGTCGATACCAATAATCCAATCAATATAGCAAGAAGTGATCCCGATAAAGCACCCATAGTACAATCCGGATTACCCAGGCCGGTTGTGCCAATGACGGAAGAAAGACTTGGCCGCAAACCTCTTAACCTCTACGGATCTTTGGAAGACTCCATGCAAAAAATGAGAGCCTATCGTCCTCTCGATCTTAACTCAGAGGAGTGGAAAAAAGCAAATCCGGGCCGAAGCTACCAGGTATGGGCTCAGCAGGCAAGAGAGTGTCTCATGAGTGGTCTTCACTATGAGCTGCCTGCGGTGGATCTCAAAGCTGAAATACTCGACCGGCTGGAGACCGATTCCTTTATCCGCGAGAAAATAGAGTTCAACACTACTCCATGGTTCCGTGTTCCAGGGTATTTCTATACTCCCAAAAACGTTCCTCTCCCAGCTCCTGCACTGATCGTCATGCATGAGTGGGGTGGCCCGATGCTTTTTGGCGTTGATCGTGTCTGCGGCGAAGCCGTTCACCCCGTCATAGTAGAACACCGTGCAGAATGTACCAGCGGAAGGCCTTTGGCAGACTGGTATGCCTCTCAGGGTTATGCTGTCATCGTAATAGATGCATACCATTTTGGACAACGCACTCCGCGAGGTATTGGTGGTCTACCTCAGTCATTTAATCCAGCAACGCTTGATGACGCCAAACTTAAAGAATATGACTCACTTACCAGAGAACTCCTCTATCTTGGCGTCCGTGAGTTGAACTGGGCAGGGACCACCTGGGCCGGGTTGAACTACGGCGACGACAGCCGCTGCGTAGACTACCTGCTGTCCCGAAAAGAAGTTGACGGAACCAGGATCGGATGTACCGGTCTGTCAGGAGGTGGGTGGAGAACTGATATGATTGCCGCCCTTGAACCCCGGGTTAAGGCAACTGTTTCAGTTGGCTGGATGACAACAGGCGACACACAACAAGCCTATAATCTTGCCTGGGCTGTCGGAACTTTTTGTCTGCTGCCAGGCGTCTGGAACCGTCTGGATATACCCGATATGATTTCAATGGGTGCACCCAAGGCATGTATGGTAGTAAGCGGGACTAAGGATATATTGTTTCCTCCTCTTGGACAGAGTGAAGCTGCACGCCAGATTGCCGAAGCGTACTCGTGGGCCGGAATCCCTGATAATTTCAGGAGCTTAACGCCATCCAAAGAACATTGCTACGACAGGGAGATTCAGGAGGAAGCACTGGTATGGTTTAATAAGCATTTGAAAAAGTCGGATTCAAAAACATAATATTCAACCAGGATATCAGTACTTAAATATTTAAGTATGGAGATTGAAACTATACTTATGCACCGGCAACCATCGCGATTTGTTTATGCTCCGAACTACTGGCAATGGTTCAAGCATCAGAAGGATCACAATTTGTTGCCGGATGAGATTAAGCATTGTAGGACATTGTTGGATCTTTATATCTATTTAGGTGTGGATGTCTTTAGCAGAAACATATATTCAGATCCTGAAACTTATTGGTTTGGAGGTATCTGCGATGAAATTATTGATGGATTCGAGGTTATGGAAAAAAGGTCACTTTCCAAAAAAGACAAAGTAATTGAAAAGGAATACCGGAGTTCCAAAGGGGTACTTAATGAGAAACTGATTTATATATTTAATGAATCAACACTAGTCCAGAATAAGTTTTTAGTAACTGATTATGTCAATGAATTTGAAATTTTTAAACATTTCTTAACCAATAGGAGATGGGAGTTTAACAAAGAAAAATACAATTCTGTTTGTCACACTTTGGGTGATCATGGTATAGTTATAGCGGGTGAATTCTTCAGCCCCTTAAAGATGTTGCATTTTACAATGGGTCCTGTGAATACGGTTTATTTTCTGATGGAATATCCGGAAAAAGCAAGAGAACTGGTTAAGCTTCATGAAGAGGCTCAGCTGAGATGCATTGAGCAAACTGTTAAAAGCGGGGTAAGGGTAATAATGTCAATGGATAATCTTGATACCATGTTCCATCCACCTGATTATGTGCAGGAATATGCTTCATCCTTTTATAAAAAAGCGAGTGAGCTGTGCCACTACAATGGAGCAAGGTTTTTTATTCATGCCTGCGGGCAACAAAAAGATAACCTTAAATTGATCTCATCCTATGGTGTGGATGGACTTGAAGGAGTTGCCTCACCACCTCTTGGGGATATAATGCTCAATGACGCAATGATAAGTACGAGGGATAGTTTTATAATTACAGGTGGGATAAGTGCGATAGAAACCAGGGATTTAAAAACAAGGGAAGAGATTTTTAATTACGTGGAAAACCTGTTCAGGAAAATGCTTCCATATAAGAGCAGATTCATCTTTTCATCAAGCTGCAATACAGCAATTGATACAAGCTGGGAAACTATAAAACATTTCAGGGATGCATGGCTTGCTTTCAGGGAGATGAGCTGACCCGGAAGAATAGGTTTTTGATAAGATTGGTAATTGGAGGTTGAGATCCCCTGCTCGCAAAGCAGATTGAAATGTCATTCTGAAGGGAGCCCAGAATTATCGCGATGTAATGAGGAACCTCATTATCAATGAAGGAATTGGATAGTTATTCAAAAGAGAGTCCCAATTATTCGGTTGAAATGAAGTGTCTCAACCTTAGATCAAAATGTAGAAAATGGAATGTAGAAAATGGAATGTAGAAAATGAAAAACCTTATATATGTGAGACTATCAACATTTGTTAAATCAGTATTAATCTGCCTGTTGCTTTTTTTTGCAACCCGAACCAATGCTCTCGCACAAAATTCATTTAACAGTAAATTTGAAAAGATAGTTTTTGGCTGTTATGCCAGCGATATCAAAGAATTTGAGGAATTTTCCAAAACGGGCAAAACAATCAGGCGCGACCCACATAAATCTTTCAAATGAAGATCTTCCGTTTGCAAAATGGGAATATGATACTGAAGATGACCCTTATCCTTCATGGGTTTTTACCAATATGGGCTTACTTAAAATTGCTACCCCGGCAGCTTTAAAACCTTACCTGCCTCAGGATTATGCGGAGAGTGTATTCAGCATTCTGGAAGAGCGTTGCAAAGTACTCAGGAAATACGGATTGAAAGCTGCATTCAGGACTTTTGAACCGCAGATGCTTCCCGAAAGGGTTTATACTGATCACCCGCTGTGGAGAGGTCCCAGAGTGGACCATCCGAGTCGCTCGAGAGTTGCAAGATGGGCTCCTGATATCGATAATCCGGAAGTTCTTAAGCTTTATGATGAGGCAATTTCAATCCTTCTAAAGCGATGCCCTGAAATAGAAATATTGTCTCTTACAACCAATGACTCCGGTACCGGTCTCAGCTGGAGCGGCGGACTTTACAGCGGGGCAACCGGTAATACTTTCAATAAGTACAGGCGAATGGATGATCGCATTTTCAGTTTTTTCTCTGCCCTTCAGGAATCAGCTAAAAGAGCAGGCAGCAACCTTGAAATTGATATCTTCAGTACAAGAGAAGATTTTCCCGGCATGATAGTAGAAAAACTATCTCCTGGTATGGCTATTGAAAATCTTGAAGGTCCTGACGGGAAACCTTTTAAATATGAAGTTGGTTTTGTAATGAACTACTATCAGGCACTTTACCCGGTTGTGGGAATTCCTGATCCGGTAAGATTTATTACAGATCTGGAAAATGCCGGTAAAAGCGGGGCTAAAAGGTTATTCGTACTTTTTGGCGACAGGTTCAACAAAGATCTCTACTTCGATATATTTGACAGCTACAATAAGAAGCCTGAAAATGATCTTATATCGAGGCTGCAGCTGCTCAGGGATGTTGCTGCAGGAATTGCCGGGCAACAAAACTCAGATCACCTTCTGAAGCTGTGGGTCTCTTTGTACGAAATGCGAAAACCTCTGAACATGAGCAAAAACGGAGGATATATCTTTTACCTCGGATCAGTGATGCAGCGCTGGCTTACACGTCCGTTCGTCCCTTTTCCCGAGGAACTTAAGCCGGCTGACCGGGACTACTACCGGCAATATCTGTTCCAGGCAAAGTCAGAGGATAATGCAAATGATATGGCAGACCTGCAGGCCAACAGGATCTTTTCCGGATATAACGGTGCATCACTGGCTTCAAGATTCCTTTCTGAAGTGAGTATTTCAAATTCTTCAGCTAAGAATTCAATACTTGAAATACTAAAAGCAGATATTCCTCTAAAACTCAAAAATGAATTTGAACTCCTGGACCTGCGGCTGCAAGCATTAGATCTCCTGTGCAACAATGCGCAGAATGCTCTTTTCTACCAGGCCGGACTCGACCAGGTAAAAGCCGGGAAAACAGAGCCTGACCCAAAGCCACTGATTGGCACACCTTCAGCGTTTGAGAGGAGCGAAATGCTTGAAACTGCCCGTAGAGAGATTGACAATACAGCTCTCCTGATTGAGCTTCTGGAATCACATGATCAGGTTATTCTTGATATCGCTCCCTCGAAGGATCTTGAAGATATCAGGCGGCTTGGTTCTGATCTTGTTAACCAGCTGAAGACCAAGCTCCGTATCATGAATGAACACTGGCTGGATTATAACAGAATTTATTCTACACCAAATCTCTAAATTATGAACACACAGAAATTCATTAAAAGAAATTATCCAGGAAGTGCTGCGTACATTGTTAAACCTAAAATTTTGATTTTATTTTTTGTCCTGGTGGGTTTTAAATTGCAGCTATTTTCCCGGCAAACAGAATATGAAATACCAGGCGTTAAAGATAATTTACCTGTATTCTATAAGAAACTGCCTGAACGACAGGTCTGGGATTCACAAAATGCAGGTAATAATCTGATCACAAAACTCTATGATTCGCCCCATGAGTTCAACCTCATGATGCAGGACGATGCGTTCACATGGTTGGACAAGTTGCTGCAAAATGCAAAGTGAACTGCCCATTTTAATACAGAGTTTTGGCCGGCTATCATAACCATACAAAATTATTAATAGAAAAGTTGATAATTATAATGGTTTTTGAGTTATTTTTATCCTTGTTCCTATAATTGGTATCTAAAAACAATGCATATGAAAAACAAAAGCTTCATGACTGTAATTTTACTGACTTGTCTGTTAATTGTTTCACAGTTGGCTATTGCCCAGCTCCCAAAGGAGACTGATGCACAGAAAACTCAAAGAATGAAATGGTGGACCGATGCCCGTTTCGGAATGTTTATTCACTGGGGTTTGTATGCATTACCTGCCCGCCACGAATGGGTAAAGAATGCTGAAAGACTGACCAACGATCAGTATCTGAAGTACTTTGAAATGTTTAATCCCGACATGTATGATCCGCATGAATGGGCAAAAATGGCTAAAGCAGCCGGGATGAAATATGTGGTACTTACTGCCAAACACCATGAAGGTTTCTGCCTTTTCGATTCTAAATTCACCGATTACAAGGCGACTAACACACCTTATGGTAAAGACCTGATTAAAGAATATGTGGAGGCATTCAGGGCAGAAGGGTTGAAGGTAGGATTCTACTATTCTCTGATTGACTGGCATCATCCTGATTATACAATCGACAGAGTGCATCCACAGAGGCAGGAGTCGGATACTGCCTATGCACGTCTGAACAAGGGAAGGGACATGAATAAGTACCGTGAATACCTTAAAAACCAGGTGAGAGAACTACTTACCAACTATGGTGAGATAAGTATCATCTGGTTCGATTTTTCTTTTCCCGGGAAGAACGGGAAAGGTCGTGCTGACTGGGATTCCGAAAACCTCTTAAAGCTGGCACGCAGTCTTCAACCAGGAATCATTGTCGATGATCGCCTGGATCTTAGTGATTTTGAAGGAGGATTTGATTTTATTTCACCGGAACAGTATAAAGTGGCAAAATGGCCTGAGGTCAATGGGAAAAAGGTCGCATGGGAGACATGCCAGACTTTCTCAGGCTCATGGGGCTATTACCGTGATGAGAATACCTGGAAAAGTTCAGCGCAACTCATAGAGCTGCTCGTTGAGTCAGTAAGCAAAGGTGGTAATTTATTGCTTAATGTTGGTCCTACTGCCAGAGGAGTATTTGATTACAGAGCCCAGGACAGGTTAAGCTCAATGGGAGAGTGGATGAAATACAACAGCCGTTCAGTATATGGATGTACCGAGGCTCCGTCGGAATTCGTTGCTCCGGACAATACTCTGTTGACTTATAACCCTAATACCAGGAAACTGTATATACATTTACTTTCCTATCCGATGGGCAGTCTGACACTGAAAAATATGGCGGATAAGATAAAATATATTCAGTTCCTACATGACGCTTCGGAGATAAAATTCAGAGAAGGGAGCGATGAAGGCAAAAATGATCTTGTTGTAGAGTTGCCTGTACTGAAACCCCATTCTGAGATTCCTGTGCTGGAGGTTTACCTGAAGTAGTTAAAGGTACATGGTGCTGGGTGCTCATTGCTGGGTTCTGGTTTTCAAAGAATTAAAACCAGTACCCAGAACCGAGAACCTGATGTTTTAAACCTGAAGCCTTGGTTTCAAATACTAACCGAATCATAAACAACAACTTTTTCACACAGATCCGCACAATCATCAATGAATTCTAAATGTGTCAGATGTTTCTGGTATATATCATGATCTTCCTTGTTCCTGAATGTCACCAGGAGAGAATAGGAATATGACCGGTCAACAACTTCACGTTTTGTGGAGGCAGGCACACCAAGATGCACCTCGACAATAGTTTCTATAGTCACAAGCTTTTTCAGTGCTTGTTCAAATCTTGATCTGTCTTTCTTTGATACAGGTTTTTTGAACCAGAAATAGACATGGTGGATAAAATAATGGAGTTGTTTAGCCATATTCTTTTCAGTTTTAAAGTTCTGCATAAAGGATTTTAATTTTCAAGTGCTTTGTCCAGTGCGTCAAGTATCGGTTGTACCGATATTTTTGTGCCGGTAGCTCCGTTCATCCATTGCTGCGGGGTATACTTTCCCTGTTTGAAGATCCTGTCTACCTCATCAGCAAATTTCTTATCTTTGATATAATCTTCAATCTGGAATTCAATTATCTGGCCATAAGCATAGTTAGGGAGGTAAAGCGGCACTTCGATCATATGAGAGTATATTGCAAGAATAGGAGAATCTTTTACACCGATTACAGGAGCAAAATACTTGTTCCATACTTCAACAGCATATTTTATTGTCGTTTCTTTCAGGTTGGAAGGTGTTGCTTCAGGGTTGGTATAAAGCCATTTCCAAACCTTCATTTCAACCATGCTGACACCCATTATCTCCATAAGCGACCAGGCAGCATCAAGAGTCTGTAAATTTTCTGTTTCCCTGTTATCCTGTTTCATCCCGAGGAGCATCAGATCGCGGCTCTGAAAGAGGAACGCCAATGCTTCAGTGAAAGCAGTATTTGGTACTCCAGACATCATATAATTATCAATATCATTGACAGATATGGTTTGTTCAACGTTATGTCCGAACTCATGGACAGCAATATTGTAACCTTTGTAATCCATTCCCTTTCCTGAAATTCTTGTCCGCAGGTGCGATTTTGCCTCTTTCATAGCAGCCCCGGCTGCATGGCCCGAGCCGCGGGCAGGGTCAACAACGATTTTATCAGCAATGTAATCAGCTCTTTCAGGCGCCCAGCCAAGTTTTCTCAGCATTGAGGGCATTGCTGTCTCGAAAGCTGCCGGATCGGGATAAAAAGCCGAAGTCCTGGCGGTAAGAAGATCTTCAGGTATTGTGCTGCGAGACTTGAAACCATTAAACCAGATATCAAACGGTTTCAGGTTGCGACCAAGTCTCTCTTTGATAAGGTTTCCCAGAATAGTCAACTGGGGTGAGCTGAGATATGAATCAAAAAGTGTTTCAACTTCTTCCTGGGAGATCTCCATTTCCCACGAGAATTTTCGAAGGATAGCTGTATTCATTTCAGGATTGTAAGCATCGATCTTCTTCATCGCCCTGAAGATGTCAATTACATGTGAATATCGGGTGTCAGGTTCACTTGGTGTTTCTATCTTTTCTGAACCTTTTGTTATTTTGTTGGAGTATGGAGACCATTCATAATCAGGGCTGTTAATGACAATTTCAGGTATCTCCTGAGAAATTATTCTCTCCATCACTTTATAGATCATCTCTTGTTTCTCAACCCCTTTTTCCCTGTCGGCATAATTTGCTTTCAATTCATCACGCAGGTTCCAGTGTGAGAGAAGAATCATATCATCCGGAAAAAGCTGGCGATTGTCTTCAGTGCGAAGGTGTCCCATTTGGATGTTATATTCAGCGATATACATCTCTGCATTGCCTGTTGCAGATGTCAGAGCCTGGTTGAGTTCCGCCGGAACACGCGAAACAAACAGATCACCTAGCCTCGCCATTGCCCATTCCCCGCGACTCCACCGGGGTCCGAGTTCTTCTTTCTCAGCCAGAGTGAAATATGGAAAATTAAGAGCTAGTACAAAAGCAATCTTGTTGGCATAGAAATCATCCTGCAGATGAGATGAAACAGAATAATTTCCAAACATACGGTCTAACTCATCTATCTCACCTATTGACAAATCAAGAGTCTTCCTGAGATCCAGGGTTATTTCATTAAAATTCCCATAGAGAGACTCGAAATAGCTACTTGTTTTATCGAATACAGCTTTACGCTTAAGCGGGTCAGTGATATAATTTTCCTGAACAAATACCACAAAATCTTCAGGAGTCCCGTCTTCAGCTCTCCACAGAGTTGAGGCATGTTTAACCCCTTTCTCAAGCAGAAAAATGTCAGATAAAGGTTGTGAAATTTTTACGCTGTCAATAGCTGCCTGCTGAGTAGCATCACTGATAAAACCTGCAGATGGAACCGTTTCGTTTTTTGTTGAAGGTGATGAACAGGCAGTTAAAACTGCAAAAAGAAGGAAAAGTAATTTTCTCATCAGTGTAATAATTTAGTTAGTATTTTGTGTTTTACTTTTTAGTTGCTGCAATCATTTTATTAAAAAGTGATAATTGCTCTTTCATAGCGGCAATTTTATCAGCAGGTTCTGTACGGGCTTCAAGAAGTATCCATCCATCATAATTCATGCCGGCAAACAGCTTAAAGAGTTGCTGATATGGATAATTGCCATCGTTCAGTTCACGGATATGAACAGTGTCGCCAAACCATTTTTTTACCAAATTGAAATTGGCTTCAAGGCCGGGAGGCACTATATCCTGATCGTTGCAATTCCAGCAGATTTTTACATTAGGTTCTGTGACCTGGTCAAAAATAGCTCTCATATTTGTCAGCTCCTGCGTAAGATTTCCATGTACCTCCACTCTGACCAGCTGGCCAAAATCCTGTGCGAACTTTCCCACCTCATTGAGTGAAGCAGCGATCTGGGCAGTAGTCTTTTCTTTTGAGACATCGGCAGGCAGGTCATTTGGTTTCACTTTTATTCCGGTTGCCCCGATATCTTTGCAGAGTTTTATGTATTCTTTTGTCTGATCAATATTTTTGCGTAGCACTACAGGATCAGGACTGTGATATTCGAAATTGGATCCATAGCCGATACAGGTTACAGAGCTACCGGCAAACCGTTTTTTTACCTCGGTGCGTTGCGCAGCATTCAGGCTGATTTCAACACCATGTGCATGTTGTGTACGGAGTTCAACACCTGTAAAACCTGTTTTTTCACAATTATCAATAATTGTGGGCAGGTCCCAGTCCTGTGCCCAGAGATAAGTTACCAATCCAAATCGCATTCCTGGATTTACAGAATCCATTATGGGTTCATAATTATTAATTGCTGCCAACCCTATACCGGCAGCTAAGGTCCTTTGTATAAAAATTCGGCGTGACTGAATATTTCTCATTTTGATTGACGTTTAATATATTGTGAATCAGTAGCTTAGAATATATTATGTAAATATCATTTAATCAATATATTACACATATGTAATCTTCAGCCCTCAGCCCTCAGCCCTCTGCCCTCAGCCCTCTGCCCTCAGCTATTCTTACTGTATAAACTGTTTTGCATAGTATTTGGCTGTAAGCTTTTCCCCTGTTGCTTTTTCAATCATGTCGTTCCAATAGTATCTTGTTCCGGGCATGAATATCTTTTCCTTCAAAAAGTCTCCCACTGCTTTTTCTCCGACAAAAGATTGGTTTTTAGCTACATTAGCAGTTATATAGAGATATAACTGAGATGCAAGCAGATCCCCAAGAAGGTAATTATGGTAATAGCAGGGGTAAAGCGCAACATGTATCTTGGTTGCCCAGTCAGGCATGTTTCGTCCTTCCGGTTTGGTCAACATCTGGTACTTTTCAACAAGATCCCACCATAATTGGTTTAGATCCTGGTCGGGATTTTCATACATAGCCTTCTCGAAGCGATACATTACCTGGGCCCAGCGGCTGAATACAAGTATCTGGAGACGGAGTGCCTTCCTGCTGTCATCGGTAATCTTCTCACTCTCTTTTGCCTCAATAATACCCATACCAAGCATCCATTGAGGATTAGTTGCCAGCCTTCCAAACATATTGGCAATCGCTTCGGTGGTAAATGAGTGAGCTGCATCTCTGAGTGTAAAAGGAAGAGTCATATCATTATAATGCGAGTACACCCCATGTCCCAGTTCGTGTAATATCGTATTCATCCAGTACGAATCAGGGCGTATGTTATCAAGTGTTCTGACGTCACCTGACCTGTCAATATCGGTGCAGAATGCATGCTGGTTTTTGCCGGGTTTTTCGTATAGATCGCTTTTTGAAAGGATCGTATCTACATTGAGTCCTATGCCGTTATAATAAACTGAGGCGAGTTTCACAGGATCCAGTTTTTCATAGTATTTATCAAAATCCACGGTATAGATCTCAGGAGCTTCCTGGAAGTATCGGTTCTGATAATGCCATGGCAGCAGCTCCGATACTGCAATTTTATAGCGATTTGAATAGTATGAATCAATATCATTCTTCAGCCGGACAAAATTATCCCTTGTCAGACTGTCAAGTTCATTAAAGATTTTTGTTACCTCGATGGGATCCTGGCCCGATAATTCCAGACTCATTTCATGAAAGTTGCTGAAGCCGATTTTCTTTGCTATGGCATTGCGATGTCTGACGAGTTTAATAATATCTTCAGCGACAACAGGACCAATACTTTTGGATTCTTCCCATACTGACTTCAGTTCAGAACTGTTGAGCGAATTTCTCAGGAGATCCTCCACTTCATTATCTGATAGCTTTTTGCCGTTAATGGTTACCCTGAAATTTGAATACTTTTTGCTGATATCAGTCTCCATTTTTATCTGTTCTGCAATTAGTGCTGTATCAACCTGTCCTCCTAGAAATGCATTAAAAAGTAAATCAAGCTGGCGTGTGAGGATGGGATCTTTTACAAGCCCGGCTTCCTTTATCTCCTTAAGCTCAGCAAAATCTTTGCTGGCAGTAAATATTCTGGCATATTCAAAAGAGGACTTTTCACTTTTTGCCCAGTCTTCACTAGTACCTGTGATGTTCGCATTCCATGATGAAAGAGTCATCTCATGGTAAAGTGGTATAACCTTTGCTTCATAAGCTGATATGAATTCCTTCATTCTGTTTTCCATCTTTTCCTGTTTTGAGGTGCATGACCAGAATAGAGTAAGAACCATTGCCGTTGTAATAAGATTTAAATTTTTCTTCATATGTTAATTGTTTGAGATGTCGAAGATAATAAATTAGTATATTAAGATTTGTCATCCATTTCTTCATTTTCATCTTCCGGATCTTTCACATCAGCATCGGCTTCATTCGATTCAAGAATTCTAGCTGCTTCTGATGCTGGCAATTCCTGTATATTCCTCAATTTGCGTTTTATTGCCCTTGACCGGGTACCGACAAGCTTTTCAATGTTGCCACTGGCTGAAATGATCTGATTCTGTGCCTTTTCGAGAACTTTTTCGAAACCTTCAAACTCGGTTTTTACGGCTCCGAGGATCTGCCAGACTTCATTTGACCGTTTCTGAACTGCCAGTGTCCTGAAACCCATCTGAAGGCTGCTGAGGAAGGCTACCAGGTTTGAAGGTCCCACAACAGTAATATTGAAATCGCGCTGAACCAGTTCAAATAGTCCTGTTCGTGTGAGTATTTGTGCATAAAGCCCTTCCGTTGGTACAAACATTATTGCAAAATTTGTAGTAAGAGGAGGGGAAATATATTTCTGATAAATCGTTTTAGCTGATTTAACTACACTTGCATCAAAAGCCTTTTCGACCTTAATAATCTCCTCTTTTGTATAATCGGCAATATTTTCGTAGATCTCAATTAACCTCTGATAATCCTCAATAGGAAATTTTGAGTCGATTGCCAGAAGGACAGGTTCATCAGGATTTTCATTTCCCGGTAGTTTGATTGCATATTCCACACTCTCCTTTGTTCCGGGTTTTAGAATAACATTTTTTACGAACTGTTCGGGTGATAAATATTGTTCCAGGATACTGCCTAACTGTATCTCTCCCATTATTCCCCTTGTCTTGACATTTGAAAGGACTCTCTTGAGATCTCCTACACCTACAGCAAGTTTCTGCATATCACCAAGACCTTTATAAACCTGTTCAAGCTGGTCGGTAACCATCTTAAAGGATTCGCTGATGCGGGTATTCAATGTTTCCTGGAGTTTTTCATTAACAGTTTCGCGCATCTGTTCCAGTTTAACGCTATTATCTGTCTGGATTTCTTTGAGCTTGGTTTCTATTGTCTCCCTCATTTTCTCTAACCTCGCTTCTATATTATGGGCTTGTTCCTTAGCCCTGTTCATCGAGCTTTCAAAATTGATCCTCTGATTTTCGTTAAAATCCTTAATATTCCCCGAAAGACGTATATCAAATGATTCCAGGGATTTTTGAAGTTCATCGCGGTTGTCTTTTGCTACTTTTGATGATTCCTCCCTGTTCCGTTGGAAATCATCCTTCATAGAGTTATTGATTTTATCAAGATTATTCCCAAAGATCGCCAGTGACTCTTTTACAGATTCCATTTGAACAGGATTCTTAAGTTGAATGAAAATCCTGAAAATTAAAATTATAATTATAAGAGAGAAGACTATAGATAAACTCAATAAAACTGTTGTCATAATAATGTTAAAATTGGTACTGTATTTATCCTTCTAAATTACTTATAAAAGTTTAAAAAAAAGCAGCTCCGGGAATGAAACCTAATATAGATGACAATCATCAATGAAATTCTCTGAAAGATTCTCAGGAAAATTCTTATTTTTATGAAAAAAACAGTCATGGAAAAATCAAATCTGAATTCACGCCGTGAGTTCCTGCAGAAACTGCTTGCTCTGTCAGCAGTTGCTGGTTTTTATCCTTATCTGGATACTGTTGCTGAAATGGGAGCATCAAAGATGAAGAAGGGCAAACTGCCGTTGAGACCCTTAGGGAGGACTGGACAGATGGTAGGGATTTATAGTCTTGGCGGCCAGGCAGCCATTGAAACTATAGGAAAAGAGGAGCTTTCTGTTCAGATCATTGACAGGGCAATAGATCTGGGTATTAATTACATAGATACTGCTGCCTGGTATGGCAGGCCTACTGCAACAATTACCCAGGAAGAAGCACATGGGCATAGTGAGAAAAATATGGGACAGGTTATGAAGTACCGTCGTAAAGAGGTCTTTCTTGCGACGAAGACACACGACCGTACCTATGATGGTTCCATGAAGTTGCTGGAAAAGTCGCTGAAAAACCTTCAGACCGACCATCTCGATTTATGGCAGATCCATAATGTAAAAGCAGAAGAGCTTGATAAACTAGATAAGTTTTTTGCCTCTGATGGCGTTGTAAAAGCAATGGAAAAAATGCGTGACGAAAAAGTTGTCAGATTTATTGGCTTTACCGGGCATGAAAATCCCGAAGTGCTTAAAGTTCTTGCCGAAAGATATCCGTTTGATAATGTACTCGTTGCATTAAATGCTGCAGATAAACATTTTGATCCATTTATTGAGAAATTTCTACCAACAGCAGTTGCAAATAAAATGGGCATTGTCGGGATGAAGATACCTGCACGCGATCGCATTTTCGACCATGGTGGGATCATAACTATCAAAGAAGCAATGGAATATGTAATGTCGCTTCCTGTGAGTACGATTATTATCGGTCTTGATGATGTTGCACAGCTGGAGGAGAACATAATAATTGCCCGGGATTTTAAACCACTTACCCCGGATCAGATGCTGGAAATTGAAGAGAAGACCAAACCTTATTATAAAGAACTCCAGTTCTTTAAAAATCTTTCTGAATGGCCTGCAGAGTGGTAGTTTTTCTTGTTGTACTATCTTTAATAAGTTGCAAGGGTGGACATAAAGAGCAGAAAATAAATCAAAGTGAAACTGATGAAGTCCAGGACAGTACTTTGATCTTCGATGGCAAATCACTCCAGGGATGGGAGGTAACAAACTTTGGACCCCAGGGACCAGTTTACGTTTCGGGTGGTGTGATTATTCTCGGGATGGGGGATGGCTGTACCGGTGTCACTTTTAAGAGAGATGTTCCAGTAATAAATTACGAAGTATCACTTGATGCAAGGAGGGTTGAAGGAAATGATTTTTTTTGCGGATTGACTTTTCCTGTGGGTAAGGATCCATGCACACTTATTGTCGGAGGATGGGGAAGCACAACTATTGGCCTGAGCTGTATCAACGGAATGGATGCATCAGAAAATGAGACCACCTCTCAAAGGAATTTTGAGAAAAACCGCTGGTACAGTATCAGACTGGCAGTTACAGGTAATAATATAGAAGCCTGGATTGATAATGAAAAGGTCGTGGACTTAACCACAACCGGTAAAAAGTTGTCAATACGCGCTGAGGTTGAACTTTCAAAACCACTCGGTATTGCTTCATGGAATACTACTGCAGGGATACGCAATATAAGGATCAGGAGGCTTGAAGACTCTGCCAATTAATAGGAGGGAGTTGTAATGTTATCAATTAGTTATTCTAAATCTGATTAAATTTACATTCAATATATCTGTTATGAAAAAAATTGTAATTGCAATATGTTCAGTTCTTTTTTTATTCAGCTGCCTGTCAGCTCAGTATTATAAGTCAATTACTGTGGGAGCAGGGACAAGAGTAATTGATTATTTTCCGGCAAATGTCAGATATCTTTACCCGAAGTTTACTTTAGGACAGGTTTTTCTGAAGAACGGTGCAGTCAGTTCAAACTGGTTGAATTATAATCTCCTCCTTGGTGAAATGGAGTTTATTAATGGTCCAGATACGCTTGCAATTGTAAGAAAAAAAGATGTGAACATCATCACTGTTGAAAGGGATACATTCCTTTACAGAAATGGTTATCTCAAGCTGATACACAGTGGTAAGGTTAAGGTTTGCCTCAGGGATATGATCAAGCTGAAGGATATTGTTCGGAAGGGAGCTATGGGTGCCCCGAATAGGACATCAATGGTTGATTCATACAGTTCAATGATGCTGGGTGGGAATTTTTACGATCTGATCCCTACAGAAGACATGGTGTTTCAGCGAACTCTTGAATTCTACATTCTGACATCCACGGGAGAACTGGTTGATTTCAGGAAAAAGAATGTCCTTCACCTTTATCCTGAAAAAGAAAAAGAAATACAGAGTTATCTGAAATCAAACAAAGTGAACTTTGAATATGGCGTTGATATTCTAAGGTTTGCAGGGTATCTGAGCGGCATGTGATCAGGTTGTATTTTAAATCTGTTATGTTACGGAACAGCGTTTTTCCTGATCATAAGTACAAGCACCAGTAGCAGGCCAAAGGGTAGTTTTAACAGAAATAAATTGTGATATTGAAATACTATTCCATATTCTTAATTGCATTACTGCCATTAGTCTCATGTAAGACTGAGCAGTTATATCTTAACGTTGTCGAACCTGCACCGGTATATATTCCTTCCATTATTAAATATATCGGGATAATTAATCGTTATTCGCCTACAGATAAAACGAAGGTTATTGATGCAATCGACAAAACCTTGTCACTGGAAGGTAAAAATCTGGATAAGAATGGTGCAATGGAAAGTATAAAGGGGCTTACGGATGAATTGTTGGATAACGACCGGTTTACATTAGTTAAACCACTTACTGAAATCGATTTGAGGACGTCAAATCTCACAATGTTCCCTGAACCTCTTAAATGGGAGTTAGTAGATCAGATATGTAAGGATTCTTGAAAATAGAAAATATTAGAGTGACGTATTGAAAAGGCAGGAGGAAAAATAGAATAATGGGTGCAGATTTGGATGTTAAGTACTAAAATTATTTAAACATAAAATATGCGTGAGTATGCCTTAAATAGAACTTTTTATGATTAACAGGCTTAAGGGATATCTTAAAAGGACTCTAAACAGAAAATGCTTTCAATTAGTTAAAATCATTTATTTAAGGATACTGTCAATCCCTTTTGGCTATAATCTGAATATGTTAGCACGTATTTATAAATCAGACAAATGGGGGAGGCATTGTTATACTAAACATTATCATACTCATTTCAGAAAATTTAAATTTAAAAGAATCAAATTATTTGAAATAGGTGTAGGAGGTTATCATAATCAGGATATTGGTGGTAATTCTTTGAGAATGTGGAAAAGGTATTTTCCTTTTGGCAGGATTTCTTCACTGGATATTTATGATAAATCCTTTTTTGAAGAAAGACGGATAAAAATATTTCAAGGGAAGCAGACGGATGAAATTTTTCTTAACAACATAATTGACCAGATTGGAGAACCAGACATAATTATTGACGATGGAAGTCATATTAATGAACACGTAATTAAAACTTTTGAGATTTTATTTCTTAGATTGAAAACAGGTGGAATTTATGTAATAGAAGATACCGAAACATCTTATTGGCCAGATTATGGAGGAGATAGTGAAAACCTGAATAATCCTGCCACTATAATGAACTATTTTAAAACGCTCACAGATTGTCTCAATCATCAGGAATTAGTCAAACTCAAATATATTCCATCATATTTCGATAAAACGATATATTCTATTCAATTTTATCATAATCTGATATTTATTTTTAAAGAGATAAATAATGAAGAGTCAAGTGTTGATTTCAATAATTCTTTGAGTATAATGGCAGATAAGATTCAGATTTAAGATACTGGTTTATAAAAAATTATGAGTGTCAGGGATCATGAATATAATTTCATTGATTTTGCCATCAGAGGGTGAGATTCCTCATTTCTCCGCCAGACTTAGGCGTGAGGTCAGTCGAACGATGGCGGATCCATTACTGGGAATGTTTTTAAGAACATAAACCCACTTTGACTTTATATACTCTAATTTAAGGCTATCCAAATTCTAATTACTCCAAACTTTTCATTAGCTTTATAAACTATTCCTTAACCATTTTTATTACCTAATAATCAAACTTATGAGAACCATTCTTATTATTTTAGCAACGATTTTTTCTTCATTTTCAATCACATCGTGTAAAGTTGAAACCAAAGAAGCACCTCCTCAGAAAACCGATATTTCTGAATTTCTCGGACAATGGACTATTGATATTCAAGGCGGTTCAGTTGGCTGGCTTGAAGTTCGTCAGGAAGAGGGTTACCTAGATGCTGACTTGCTCTGGGGTGGGGGAAGCGTAGTCCCTGTTTCAAATGTCTACTTTGCCAATGATCGGTTTCTGATAGTCGAACGAACTAATAATGTTGTACGTACCAGGGATGAAAAGAATGCTCCTGTCCGTACTCATATAATAACCAACTGGTTGGAAATTACAAAAGATGGAAGCAAGATTGTTGGTTTCCTCTTAAATCCCCGCTCTAATGGAAAAGGTGTTGATTCAACATCATTAGTCGGGACAAAACTGCCTCCTCCTCCTCCGGCTCCTGATCTGGCCAAACTTAAATTTGGAACATCTCTTACATTGTTTAATGGCAAAGACCTGACAGGATGGAAATTGATAAACGAAAAGCAGAAAAATGGTTTCACAGTTGTAGATGGAGTATTAGCTAATAATCCTGTCCAGGTTGAAGGAGCAGAACATGCAAGTTATGGAAACCTCAGGACAGAACAGGTATTTGAAGATTTTAATCTGAAACTCGAAGTTAAACTACCTGAAGGAAGTAACAGTGGTGTTTATCTGCGGGGCATGTATGAGATACAGGTTTCAGATTCTTATAAAAAAGGATTGGATCCGCACAATATGGGAGCCGTCTATAGTCGGATCAAGCCTGTTGTCAATGCTGAAAAACCAGCTGGTACATGGCAGACTTTGGATATGACTCTTTGCGATCGTCACATTAGTGTTATACTGAATGGTATTAAGATCATCGACAATCAACCGGTATATGGACCAACAGGAGGGGCTATCATCTCCGATGTATTTTCAGCAGGTCCTATCTACCTCCAGGGTGATCATGGAATCGTTCAATACCGGAATATTATACTGACTCCTATTGTCAAATAGATTGTATATCGGCTTAGTTACGGGTTTAGATAAAGCTGACTATATGAAAACTATTTCATGAACAGATATAATATCCTGTTTATAATCGTATTTGCCATTAAAGAGAATCTGATTTCCTTCAGAGTATCCTGTTGAATTACCACATCAGGAAGTGGCAGAAAAATGCCCGGGACAATACAGGAAAGAGCAGCCTTTGTGAAAAAATAAAATATAGAATAACAGGAAGCCTAAATCTACACATTGGTATTCATATTGTGTTTCCTTGAGTATCAGATCAGTTGATACTTTCTCAGATAAGAATTGATGAAATCAGTATCTTTTTTAAGCTTCCTGACAATTACTTCCTGTTGCTGGATCAATGTAAGTTTTTCTTCTCCTTTTTCAAGTAATGGATATTCGACATGAAGAGTTACAGGTCCAACAATATTAAGTTCCTTAGCCAGATTAAATTTCCGGGCCTTACCAATAAGTTCCGGTAAAGATGTTTCAACAACTGCCGGTTCCACTTTTCCTCAGGGACGAACTGTGAGATCAAGTCCCCCAATACCTGATCTGGCAGTACATTCGCACATAAAATCAAAATCATAGTTATCAAGAGGCCTGGAGAATAATCTGATTGGGAAGCGGTTTTTATCAGATTCTGGAATCAATGATTGAAGGTCTGATAATATATGCACTGCAACACCGGCAGCTACCATGGTTGAAATGAATTTTCACCTGCTCTGCATCATTTCCTGTTTTACGCACTTTTAATAAATAGGTTCTGAAACCCTCAGTTAATGGGGTTTTATTTTTGAATTTGGGTGTTGCAAAAGTATTTTTCAGAACACTTACTCAACCATTTCCAGTAAATTTCTAAAAATCTCTGCTTCATTGACACCATGAACTCACCCCCCAAGCCCCCGCTATAGCGGGGCAGGCTCTCTCTGCTGCACCTCATGAACTCACCCCCCATCCCCCTCTCTGCTACGCAAAGAGGGGGCTTAATGCAATGTAATTCAGGACATTCCCCCTCTTTACAGGGCGGAGCGTATAGAACTAGCCCGGGGGGCTAGTTTAGCGACGAGCCAGACTGCAGGGGTGGCCGAGGGGGAACAAAAGGGGGTGAGTA
>Ga0315278_10000701_pt1 | contig 29114 bp, 14 predicted proteins | sample YL17G06_0_MG_FD_203880 | JGI IMG/M metagenome (GOLD analysis project Ga0315278, IMG submission 203880) | Sediment microbial communities from Yellowstone Lake, YNP, Wyoming, USA - YL17G06_0 | ecosystem: Environmental > Aquatic > Freshwater > Lake > Sediment | place: USA: Wyoming | collected... | reverse complement strand
GACGGGCCGCGAACTGTGGACGAACAAGTGGACTGCGGCGTTCCGCGAAACGATGGGCGGCGACGGCCCGCGTGCGACGCCAACCTGGGCTGACGGCTTTGTGTTCGTGCTCGGCGCCGCTGGAGAACTGCGGTGCCTCGATGACGCCGCCGGAGGCGTCGTCTGGCGCACGAACATTCTGGCCGACGCGGGCGCGACCAACCTGCAATGGGGCATGGCCGCCTCGCCGCTCATCGTCGACGGCACCGTCGTGGTCCTGCCCGGCGGCGCGGGCGGCAGGTCCGTCGTTGCGTATCAACGCCGCACGGGAAAGCCCGCGTGGTCCGCACTGGGAGATCAGCAGGCGTACTCCTCCCCCATGCTCGTCACCCTGGCGGGCGTCAGACAGATCCTCGTGTTCAGTGCGTCCCGCCTGATGGGCATCACGCCCAATCGTGGCGAGGTGCTCTGGGAGTATCCGTGGACGACGCAGTACGGGGTCAATGCCGGGCAGCCGCTCGTCATTGGCGACAGCCGGGTCTTTATCTCCACGGGATACGGAACTGGCGCGGCCGTGGTCGAAGTGAGTACCGCGGACGGCCGGCTATCCGCGCGGGAGATCTGGCGCAACATTCGGATGAAGAACCAGTTCACCAGTTCCGTCTTTCTGGATGGCTATATCTACGGACTCGACGAGTCGATTCTGACGTGCCTGGACGCGGCGACCGGCGAGCTGAAGTGGAAGGGCGGGCGATACGGCTACGGTCAGGTGCTGCTTGCGAGCGGACACCTTATCGTCCTGACCGAGGACGGCGACCTGGCGCTGGTCCTGGCGACACCGGAGCGTCACCAGGAGGTCGTGCGGTTCCCGGTACTCCAGGGCAAGACGTGGAACCATCCCGCGATGGCCGACGGCTACCTGCTGGTCAGGAACATCAACGAGATGGCGGTTTTCGACCTCCGTCTACCGGCGCCGGAACGCCGGTAGACGCGGGCGTCAGTTTGGAAGATCCTCAGCCCGTTAGTCATGCCGGCGACGTGTCCCGCCGTAGCCCAGCGACGATGGTGGGGGCGAAGGCGGGACGCCGGAATCCATGGCTGGATCCCGGCTATGACCGCTACTTGGATAGCTTGTTCAGGTTGCCCGGGAGCCCGCTCTGGGCTCGGACGCCCGCCATCATCTGCTCCATCGTGAGCGGCGGGTTTACGCCAACCATCGCGGCGATTTCCTCCTTCGTCCATCCCGCCTTGACGAGCGGGAGATAGAGCTGTTGTTTGGCGTCCTCCACCTTTCGCCGCGCAATCGGGTCGGTTGGCATCGTCGTGTCGTACGACACGAGCAGGAGGTTGCCCGATCCTCCGAACAGCTTCTTGAGGTCGATGAGCTTGGCGGCCAGGGCCGCCGGCGCCGACAGATCGCAGACTACGGCGAGCAGGCCGTTCTTTTCGGTCATGCGCTTTGCCAGATCCGGGTCGAGCGCGAGTGTCAGGTTGGACACGATGAATCCGCGCTTGACGTTGTCGAGCACGCTATCGAGCAGCGCCTTCGGCGGATTAATGAAGTTCAACGACACGCTCGCGGCCTCGAACGCCTTGAGCGCCGCCTTGCCGCGGTCGGTCAGCCCGGTCGTGGCGAACCAGTTGCTTTCCGGACGCACGTCGATGCGACCGATGTTCATCACCTTGGCAGCCACGTCGATGAGCGCGAGATTGCCTCCCAGTGCGCCCACGTCGCTGAGCGCGGTGCTGAACCGCGGCCCCGACGGCCCCGCCTGCTGCACCACCCCGTTGATGATCACGATCCCGCCACCGCCCCCACCCGCCGTAGCGAGGTTCAAGAGCGGCATCCGCATCCCGTTGTAGAGGTGGAGACGATCCGGGACGATCATGGTCGTTGTCGCATCGTTGGCGACGTTGATGACGCCCTGTAGCACGAACTGGCCGGTCTTTCGGAGGATCTCGGGGTCGATCTTCTCGATGTCGTCTCCGGCATCGTGGTAGTCGGGGTGACCCACGCCGCCCGACGTCATCAGCGCGAGCGCCTCGATGCCCTGCTCGATGAAGCCGGAGTAGTCGCTGCCGCCTGGGCCCGCGGTGGACGGGTCAACGACTTTGGCGACATCCGGGTCCTGGTTTCGCATGATGACGTCGTAGATAGCGGGGAAGTTCAGCGCGCCTGGCGCGCCAATCCGCTCGCCAAGTCCAACCATGTCGCAGTTGAAGTTGACGACGACGTTTTCCATCTTCACGCCGTCGCTCGGCGTCTTGGTCCAGTAGTTGGACCCGATGAGGCCCATTTCCTCGGCGCACCACAGCGCGAAGATGATCGTCCGCTTCGGTTTGATGGTCGTCGCGTTGGCAGCGACGAGTCGCGCCATCTCCATCGTCACCGCCGTGCCCGACGCGTCGTCGTCTGCCCCGTTGTAGACGACGCCGTTGGTCACGCCCACGTGGTCCATGTGACCGCCGATGACGATGTACTGGTCCTTCAGCTTCGGGTCGGTTCCCTCAATCTTGCCAATGACGTTGTGCGAGATGTTGTTCTTGTACTTTTCGCCGTAGAACGTGGTGGTCGCATAGCCCTTGATCTGCGCTTTGACGCCCGTCGCCTGCGACCGCGCCTTCTTGTCGCGGATGTCGCGCCTGACCTGGTCGATGCGGCTCACGAATCCACGCGACGACTCCTGCGGGTCGCGATACATCACCTGGCGGAACGCCCGTTCGTTGATGTCGGTCACGACCAGGAACGGCCGGGCAAACACCGGTGGCTCGGCGGGCTGCGAGGGACCGCCGGTGACCATGGCCGGCATGACGCCTGGCTGCGCCGGCGCGGCAGGCGCGAGTTTCTCCGGGCTGAAGAGGATGATGGCCGCGGCCCCCTTGTCGTAGGCGGTCCGAATCTTCGCCACGTCCTTCGATTCGTCGGCCCACGCCTCGACATCCTTTGGCTCGGGCGCGGTGACGCCGAACATGCCACGAGCCGCGGGCGCGCTCTTGGGCGTACCCTTGAACGCTATGACAATCCTGCCCTTCACGTCGAGGCCGGCGTACTCGTCGAGCCCCTTCGCCGGCGCGGCGATGCCGTAGCCCACGAACACGATCTCTCCGGCGGCTTCCGTGCCTGGGGTCGACGTGTTGCTCAGGCGAAAGTCGTCGTCTTTCACATAGAACCGACGGCCGTCCACTGTAAGCTCGGGGATGCCTGTGGTCCACGCGAACCCGCTGTACTGGCCGGTGATCGGCACATTCTGGAGGAACGTGCCGTTGTCACCGGCTGGCTTCAGGCCCCATTCCTTGAACTTCGCGGCCGCCCACTCCGCGGTCTTCTCGTAACCCGGCGTCAGCGACTGCCGGCCTTCCCGCGCGTCGTCCGCCATATACGCGATGTAGCCCTTGATGATCTTCCCGTCCACACGGATCGGGGTAGGCGAGGATATGGCTGGCTTGCCCTTCGTTTGTGCGCCGACGCCTGCGGAGAGGGCGACAACGAGTCCAAGCGACGCCACGGTGCGGAGATGAAGCGTTTTCGATGCCATGCTGCCAGTCCTTTCACAGAAACGGAGAAGAGCGCGGTTCCAAAGCGTAGTGGCTGGGCCCGCCGAGGTCAAGGTGAACGAGGTCAGCGAGGCGGGGTCTTCAGGAATCGGAGTTCGTGGCGGTCGCCGCCTTCCCGAGCCACACCGGGAGTGAACGCCCCGCTGCAGTGGCCGCCGCCCGCGCTCTTCAGCGCGAAGGCGCCGGTGGGGCAGACCTCGGCGGCTCGGCGGGCGGCAGTGGGCAGAGCCTCAATCATCATCCCCCGAAGCGGGACTGCGACTGTCGCACTAAAGCCGCGGCCGACGATCGCCAGTCCCAGGCCGTCACCGGCCTCGGCGGCCGCCGCAACGCACGCCCCGCAGAGGATGCACTTGCCCGGTTCGTAGACGATGTCCGGATGAGACGTGTCGCGCCCGAACGTCCTGCGGGATCCGGCGAAGCGCAGCGGGTCGGCACCATACTCGGTCGCCAACTGCCGCAGATCGCAGGTGCTGGCTTTCGAGCAGCCGCAGTTCATGCAGCGACCGGCCTCGCGTTGCGCCAGTTCGGCTGAGAAACCCAGTTCGACTTCGTCGAAGTCCGTTCGACGCGTGTCCGCTGGACGCTCGGGCATGACGGCGCGCGGCTTCTGCTCAACGTCGCGGAAGAACGCCGCCAGTTCCATCTCGTCCATCTTGCGCATCAGGACGCTGACAATCTCGGGGGCGCCTGCCACGCGCCTGCCGCCAAGGTACTGGTCGATTGAGACGGCGGCGAGCGTTCCGGCGGCGACCGCACGAACAGCGAGATCGGCTCCCGTCACGGCGTCACCGCCGGCAAACACGCCATCGATGCTGGTTTCGAGCGTCACGGGGTTCGCAACAATTCCGCTGGATGAGAGACGAAGATCGCCAGCGCCCAGTGTCGCGGTGTCGACGATCTGCCCGATGGCTGCGACCACAGACGAGGCACGCAGCGTGAATTCCGAGCCTGGAATCGGCACAGGACGCGGCCGGCCGCTGGCGTCGGGTGGGCCGAGCTGCATTCGGACACACGTGAGGCGGAGGCCACCATGCGCCGCGTGCTCCAGGCTCACAGGCGCAACGAGAGTGTCGAGTCTGACGCCTTCGGCCTCGGCGGTTTCGACCTCGGACATCAGGCAGGGCATCTCGCGCCTTGTGCGACGGTAGAGCACCGTCACTGATCTCGCGCCGAGGCGAACCGCCGTCCGCGCGGCATCCATCGCTGTGTTGCCCCCGCCGACCACCACGACATCGTCGCCGAGGGCCGGGGCAGCGCCACCGGCGACCTGGGCCAGCACGTCGACAGCGGGAAGCGCGAGCTCCTCGCCCGGGCAGTCGAGTCCCCGCGACTGCTGGGCGCCGATGGCCAGGAACACCGCGTCGAACTCTCGGCGCAGTTCAGCCAGTGTCACGTCCGTGCCGAGCCGGCTGCGCATGCGAAACTCGCCGCCCAGGAGCCGCACAACGTCAATCTCGTGCGCCAGCACCTCGTGCGGCAACCTGAAGGCAGGGATGCCGTATCGCAGCATGCCGCCAGGCTCTTCGTGCGCGTCGAAGATGACCGCGCCGTGGCCTCGCCTGAGAAGGTGATGGGCCGCCGAGAGTCCTGCGGGCCCGGCACCCACGATCGCGACGCGCTTGCCACTCGACGCGTTCTTGCGCGGGAGATAGCGCGCGCCGGAGGCCATGTCCCGGTCGGCGGCGAAGCGGTGCAAGCCGCCCACCGACAGGGCGTCTCCCGACTCGCAGCGGTGACACCGCTGTTCGCACAGTCGCGGACAGATCCGCCCGAGCGCGGCCGGCAATGTCAGGAAGTCGCACGCGATCTCGGCCGAGCGCCGGACGGTCCCGGCCGCCAATTCGGTAATGAAGCCGGGGATGTCGAAACCCGCCGGGCATCCGGTCTTGCAGGGCCCCACGCAGTCACCCGCGTGATCCGACAGCAGCAACTCCAGCGCCATCCTTCTCGATCGGCGCACCTCGTCCGAATTGGTGTGGACCACCGAGCCGTTGACGGCCGGGGTGGCGCAAGACGGTGCGAGAACGACGCGGCCTTCGATCTGCACCGCGCAGAGGAAGCACGACGCAGACGGCTCGAACCCCTCGACGTGACAGAGCGTGGGAATGCGCAGGCCCAGCCGTTGTGCCGCGTCGAGGATGGTCGTGCCGTCCTCGACCGCGATATCCCGGCCATCAATGGTCAGTGTCACCATGGCGGCCTCAGGCGACCTCGATGGCGTCTTCGGGGCACGCCGTGACGCACATCCCACAGCGCGTGCAGAGGTCGTCGGCAACCTCGTGCAGCAGGTATGGCCGGGCCTCGATGGCGCCGGCCGGACACGCCTGGGCACACAGCGTGCAGCCGGTGCATGCGTCAAGGACACGATAGTGAATGAGGGGCTTGCACACCGCGGCAGGGCAGCGCCGCTCGCGGATGTGCGCCTCGTATTCCTCCCGGAAGTAGCGCAGGGTCGTCAGTACAGGGTTGGGAGCCGTCTGGCCCAGGCCGCACAGACTGCCGTGCTTGATGCCGATGCTGAGGTCGTCGAGCGCCTGCAGATCGCCCTCTTCGCCCTGCCCGGCGCAGATCCGGTTCAGGATCTCCAGCATGCGCCTGGTGCCGACGCGGCAGAAGGTACACTTGCCGCAGGATTCGTCCTGGGTGAAATGCAGGAAGTAGCGGGCGAGGTCGACGACACAGTCGCGATCGTCCAGGATGACCAGCCCACCAGAGCCCATGATGGCGCCGGTCTGCGCCAGTTCCTCGTAGTCGATGCGCGTGCCTGCCAGGTGCGCCGGGATGCAGCCGCCGGAAGGTCCACCGGCCAGCACCGCCTTGAATGGCCTGCCGCCCTTCACGCCTCCGCCGATATCCTCGACGATTTCCCGGATCGTGATGCCCATCGGCACCTCGATGAGGCCGCCTCGGTTGATCTTGCCGGCCAGCGAGAACACCTTGGTTCCCTTCGACGACTCGGTGCCCAGCTCGGCGAACGCGGCTGGACCGCGGCGAAGAATCCACGGCACGGCGGCGAGCGTCTCGACGTTATTGATGAGGGTGGGTTTGCCCCAGAGCCCCGCCTGCGCAGGGTACGGCGGGCGCGGCCGCGGCATCCCCCGTTTGCCCTCAATCGAGTGGATCAACGCCGTTTCTTCCCCGCAGACAAACGCGCCGGCACCCTCGCGAACATGCAACGTGAGGCTGAAGCCGCTGCCGAGGATGCGCTCGCCAAGCAGCCCATGCGCTGCCGCCTTCTCGATAGCGGCGCGGATGTGGCGCACAGCGAGCGGATACTCGCGCCGGACGTAGACGAAGCCTTCGCGTGCGCCGACCGCGTAGGCGGCGATGATCAACCCCTCGATCACGCGGAACGGATCGCCTTCCATCACGGCGCGATCCATGAACGCACCAGGGTCGCCCTCGTCACCGTTGCAGATCGCGTACTTGATGGGCCCGGAGGCCTCGCGCGTGAGGCCCCACTTGAGGGCGGTCGAAAACCCTGCGCCCCCACGGCCGCGCAGGCCGGAGGCCGCGATCTGCCAGATGACCTGGTCCGGCGTGAGTCGTGTCAGGCACGCCTCCAGCGCCTGCATCCCTTCATGCCGGCGATAGTCAGCAAGCGAAAGCGGGTCGATCGTGCCGCAGTTCTCCAGGACGATGCGAACTTGTTTCCTCTCGTAGGGAGCGACGTCGATCTCCCGATTGAGGATCGGGGTCCACGCGCGATCGTCAACGACGCGTGAGCGCACGTCTTGAAGGCTCTCGCGTATGTGTCGGATCACGCCACGCGGCTTGACGTGGCGGCGGACCAGCTTCCGGACATCGCCGGGTTCAACAAGCCCGTAGAGCGTTCGCCGGCCATGCCCAATCACCTCGACCAGCGGTTCGCGGTGGCAGAGGCCGCTGCAGCCGACCGCCTTGATGGTGGCCCCGCCGCCGAGCGACGCGACCTCGTCCTCGAGAACGTCGAGCACCTGTTCCGCCCCGCTGGCAATGCCGCACGAGCCGAGACCGATTCGGATTTCGACCGGCGCGATGGCGAGCCCTCGCATGACCGATTCCTGCGAGCCCTCCATGGCAGATTCCGCGAACCTGGCGTGAGCACGGGCCCGTCGACGGTGACCGTTGACCGGCTTCGAACCGTTCGCGTCGAGACACTCGCGGAGCAGCCGGCTCGCAGACAGGGCACTGACGTGCGCGTAGATGCGATCGTCGATGGTCACGACAGGGGCCAGGCTGCACGACCCGATGCACGCGACGCGATCGACAGTGAAGCGGCCGGACGGATCGGTGTCGGCCTGGTCGGCCATGCCCAGGAAGCGTCGGAACTCGGTTCGGATTTCATTGGCGCCGGAGACGTGACAGGCCGTGCCTTCGCACACCCGGATGATGTGTTCGCCAGTCGGTGTCTGCCGGAACTGCCCGTAGAAGGACGCCACGCCCGCGATCTGCGCCGGCGTGATCGAAGTCGCCTCGCAGACCCGGCGTAACGCCGCATCGGGCAGGTAGTGGTAGTGGGTTTGGATAGCCTGGAGAATCGGAATCACGGAGTCGACCTCGCGCCCCTCGGACGCGAGAATGCCATCGACCGGCGCCAGATCGAGCGGGAGGGCAGCGGCGACATCCACCGGATGAGAAACGCCACCCGCCAAGGTCGCTGCACCAGGTCGAACCGGACCATCTTCCTGCAGCGCCCCACCTTGCCGGGTCTTCAAATTGAGGAGTCTGTCCAGTGCAGTCCGGGGCTCCAGCCTGTCCGGTGTAGGCCGGGTCTTCAGACCCGGCGCTGACGCCGAAGGCGCTCCGAGTTCGAGGCGGGCATTGACCGGCCACTCGAGATACTTCACGACGCCTTGCGGCATGCCGCCCCATTCGCCTTCTTTCGGTCGCAGCCATTTGATCCACACCAGCCACGTACCCAGCGACAGCAACAGGACGATGCCGCCGACGTTGTAGGCCGTGCGGCGGATGACCAGTTCCGCGTGCTGCCGATCGAGTTCCGGCTGGAGGACTTTCTGGACGTCCGCATCGGTCCTGGCCTGGAGCTTGAGGGAGTCGACGAGCACCTTCTCGCGCGGGGTGACGAATTGGGCGTGGACGTAGAAGGCAAGCAGCCACACTGCCGAGCAGACGGCGAGGCCTGCCGCGACGGGGCCCAGATAGCGGCGCCCGATCACACGCCACCCTTCGCGCGTCACCGCCGCTGCACCTGGATAAGCGACCCGCCGCCTGCAGGGTGGCCGTGGTGTTCGAGTTCGCGCGGGCAGGACGCATAGCAGCGCGCGCATGCCAGGCACGACGCGCGATCAGCCCTGAGGTTGTGGATGGCGCCGTACGGGCAACTGTTGGCGCACAGTCCGCAATCCAGTTCCTTGTCGGGGGTAATCACGACATTCTTCCAGGAGACCCGCGACAGGATCGACAGCAGGCCGCCGTACGGACACAGCCACCGGCAGTAAGGTCGTCCGATTACCATGCCGCCGACGATGAAGACGGCACCAATCGCCAGCATGTGAAACGGCCCCGAGATCCGGAACAGGCCGATGAACGGATCCCACTCGCAGATGAGGAACCGGCGTCCGACATCAATCTTCCACGAGCCGATGGCGAGATGGAGCCCCCATCCCGCGAACCACACGGCCAGGCCGAGATAGACGTATCGCAGCCAGCCGAGCGCCCGGTCGAGCTTCTCAGGGATCTTCAGCGGACGCAGCAGCACCAGGTCCTGCACCGCCCCGAGCGGGCAAACGCCGCCGCAGAAGACGCGGCCGACCAGCAGCGCGGCGGCCAGAGGCAGGAAGAAGAACGCGATCACGCCGAACGAGATCATGTAGCGCGAATCGACCAGCGCCAGGGTCACATTCTGGATCGCGCCGATCGGACAGATGCAGCCTTTCCGGTAGAAGCCGAAATAGGCGATGGCGCCGATGTTCAGGAGCAGCAGGGCGTCGCGGCTCCGTCGCTTCAGGATGATCCACGCGGCGACGCCAAGTCCCGCGACGAGCAGCGAGACATCAAGCGTGCGAACCCAGTCGGCGCGGGGTTCAGGATGCGTCGGGCTCGGGAAACTGTAGACACCACCGAAGTCCGGCGGTTTCTTCTGGTACTGCGCCGAGACCACGCTCGACGCCAGCGCCGCCACCACCAGGAGGAGCAGCCAGAGGTTCCGCGTCCTGGCAGGCACGCGATGCCGACCGTTCGACACGCTGGCGGTCACAGGTCGTGCTTGGCCGGTGCGATGCCCGGCACAAAGACGCGCACGATGGCGCTGTCGGGGCAGGCGATCCGAATCGCGCACTCGTTGCATTCGACGCACCGGCTATAACGGATCTCCAGCCGGAGCGACCCGTTGCCCGCCGGTGGCAGGCACGCCTTCACGCATTTTCCACACCCGTCGCACCGCGCTTCGTCGACCACGTACTCGTAGTAGTTGTTGTTTGGATCATCGGCGTCGACCTTGCCGACCACCTTCCGCTTGAGCGCGTCCTGCGGACACACCTTGCCGGTCGGGACGCCCTTTTCGTCGGGCTTGCTCATCACATCCATGAAGGCCGGACACAGCATGCAGTAGCCGCACTTTTCGAAGTCGTTGACGGCCTTGACGGCCGACAGGCTGAGGACGCAGGAGGTGCGACACAGGTCGCACGTCTTGCACTTGCCCGGATCGACCTGGTACACGGCATTGGCCGAGGCTCGCTCCGTCAGCAGGCCGGCGGTGCCGCCCAGCGTCACGAGGCCGAGCAGGCGGCACGAACCTTCGATAAATCGGCGGCGTGTGCTCTTCTCGATCATGCCCGTTCACCCTGCCGAGGTGGCTGGCTCAGCGAAAACACTTTGACCTCGCGGCGCGCGGGATCGGCCGCCAGGATCCGTCCTGTAGAGTCGACTGCCAGATAAATGTGGATGCAGGAGGGATCGAAGTGCTCCGGGCCGATCACGGCCAGGAGCGTCCCGTTCGGATCGAACACCTTCACGCGGGCGACCATCTTCTCGCCCGTGACGACCATCCCGTCCGGCGTCAGCGCGAGATTCACCGGATTGCAGCAGCCCACGAAGTCTTCGGGCGCGCTCATGCCGAACTTGCCGAACTTGCCGAGTGGCGTTCCATCAAGCGCCCACGTCGTCACCTGGTGCCGGCCGGTGTCAGTGGCGTACACCACGCCTTTGGTGTCGACCGCGATATCGAGGCTCCGATTGGGGAGGATGAAGCTGCCGGTCTTGCTCAAGTTGCCGATGAGTCCACGTGGCGTGCCGTCGGGCCCGTGGCGGCGGATGACCCGGGCATTGGCATCGGCGACCAGAACATCCGCGCCGATCACCCTCACGGCTGTCACATCGGCCGGTGTGTCCTTCTCCCCGGTTGGAAATCCCGAGACGCGGGTGCCGGCCCCGTCGAAGATATCGACGCGGCCCGGCGCTCCGACATAGACCCGGCCGTCGGGGCCGACGGCCAGACACGCTGCGTGATCCGGCGCGCGCCAGCCCCGGACACGGCGAAGGAGTGGATCGAAGACCCTGACCTCGTCGTCGCCGAGGACGTAGATGTGATCCGCGGCGCCGGTCGAGATACCCAACAGCGATCGACGGAACTCGCCGGGCGATGCAGAACCGCCGAGCACGGCCGTCTGGGAGTAGTGTCTTTTGAATTGGCGTGCCGACGCGGCGGGCGCCTCGGCCAGGGGCAGCACCCGGCGTGTCCCAGGGGCCCCTGGCGGGCCCGGTGTGGAAGACGGCTGCCCTTGCGGCGGCGTGGCGGCCCTGGGAGCCGGCCGTGTTCGGAGGGCACCCGTGACAAGAGCCGCCAGGGCGCCCACGGCCGCGACCGGGCCGAACCACACCCTCCAGAAGCGAGCACGCGCCTTCGCGCGCGTCGTGTCGGTGTTCTTCTCGTTCGAATCCATGAGACATTCGCCTCAGCAGGAAAATGGGGTCGGGAAGCGGGGTCAGACCCGATTTCCGATCCGGGGGTCGTCTGGCCCTGAGATCGCCACGCTCCAGCGCGGCCAGATCCGGAGCCCGGCTGGAGCCCGGCGATCCCAGGTAAACGCACTCTCAAGCAGAGAAATGTGGCCAGGCCCCATCGTCCAAGCCTGACCCCATCTTCTCACTTCCGGGCGCCGGCGGCACCCACCTCGAGGCAGACCATCTGGCTCAGGTCCCGGATGACCAGCTTCCCGTTCGAGAGCGCCATCGGGCCCCACACGTCCTCGCCAGACAGGATCTGCGCGCTCGCCAGTTCCTTGTACTGCTTTGTGCTGGCCTCGAGGAGGCGCAGCATCCCGGTCTTGCCGTCGAGGACAAAGAACATCCCGTCGGCGAAGAGAAATGCCCCAAGATCAAACGTCCTGGTCGCCGCCGGGTCGCCCGACACCACCGGGCTCTGCCACACGGGCTTGCCGTCGAGGCCGAGACAGGTGAACCGCCCTCGCGTCTTGCTGCTCACCGCGAAGAGGTGATTCTGGTAGAGAACCGGCGTGTGGACCTCCGAGTTAAACTGCACGCTGGTCAGATCGTAGAGCTTCTGCGCCGTGAATCCCGACGCCGTCTTCTGAACCCGGATCATCATGCTGCCGGCTTCGTAGCCGCTCGTGATGAAGACCCGTCCATCGCCAATCGAGACCGGCGACGGGCACGCGGCCATCTTGGCGGCGAACGGAATGCTCCACAGCAGTTGGCCATCGGCCGCTGCCACTCCCACCACCTTGTTCATCGTCAGGTACAGATACTGCTTGACGCCATCGATGGTTGCCGGCATCAACGAAACGTGCGACATCACGTCTTTGCCCGGGTTCGGCGCCCGCCAGATTTCCTTGCCTGTGGCCTGGTCGAAGGCCACCACCAGGGCGTCTCCGCCCGTCGCCAGCAGGACGCGGTCACCATCGAGGAGCGGGTTCTGACCTGCGTACCACCCGGGGATGGTGCTGTTGTAGTCCTTGACGAGGTTCTTCTGCCAGACCAGCCTGCCGGTCTTTGCGTCGAGGGCGTGAAAGCGGCACTTCGGGTCCAGGGAGAACACCAGCGTCTGACCCACCGCTGGCACGGTGCGCGTGATGCCGTGGCTCGGACGGATCTCGACCGGATAGCTCCAGCGCCAGACGTCCTTGCCATCGGCGAGCGAAATCGCCCGAACCAGATGCGCCTTCTTCGTCGTGTCGTAGTCGTTCAGGTAGAGCGTGCCGTCCTTGATGGCCACACCCGCATACCCTTCGGCGACCGTTGTCCTCCAAAGCACCTTCGGCCCCGCGGCTGGCCACGATCGGTACAGGCCGGTCTCGGTCGCCATGTTGTCGCGGTTGGCGCCGCGGAACTGGGGCCAGTCGGCGGCCTTCACGGCGCCCGCAGCGAGGAGCATCAAAACCACGACGCGCGAAGACATCGACACGCTATCCTGCCAGTCTGGCGACCGCCCTGGAGCGGCGCCGCTCATTGCTGCGGGAATTGGGGCCAGGCCCCTATTCCTCTCGTCGTCACTGTGGGAAAAGAGGGCCTGGCCCCAATTCCCCACATCCTACCGAAAGAAGCCAATCCTTATCACTGGCGCCCGGCATTCTCCATCGCCGCCCACAATGCCGACTTCAGCTGATCCGAGCCCGTAAAGAGGGTATCCGGCTGGCGGCGCTGCGCCAGCAGCCCGTTGTAGATTGACGGCCCGATGTTGAGGTTGACGCCCATGCCGGCCAGATACTGCAGCCGCAGATTCGAATCGTGCGTGATGGCCGCGTCCTTGAGCCAGGGGCCCAGGTCGCGCGCCTGCCCGGCGTACGTCGCAAACAGATCGACGGTCGACTGGACGCCAATCTCCCGGAGCGACGCCGCCAGGGTGGCGAATTCCGGACGCCGCAGTCGCGCTTCGACCTCGTCGAGGTTGATGACGGTCGGCTCGACCTGTCCGAGCAGGACGAGATCGTAGCCGCCGCCCTGATAGGTGTTGCCCCAGACGACGCCATTCGGAAACGCCTCAAAGAACGTGGCGAGTTCACTCTTGACCGCTTCTTCATTGCTCCAGTAGAGCTGCACGAACAGGGTCACGGCCCCGCCAGGATTCAAGTGCTGCTTGACAAGGTCGAAAAACTCCTTGGAGTACAGCATGGCCGCACCCTTGACCCACGGGTCGAGCGGGTCCGAGGTGACGGCGTCGAACTTCTCCTTGCTCGTCAGAATGAAGTGCCGCGCATCGTCTATCCGAACGATGGTCTTGGGATTCCTGACGACGTCGAAGTTGAACCGGCTGAAGTAGGTCGAGACGGTCCGCGGCACCAGTGGTTCGATTTCCGCGATCGTGAGGCGCTCCACCCGCGGATCGACCGACACCGCTCCGGCCGTGACACCTGCTCCGCAGCCAATCACGAGAACGGAGCGCGGATTGGCCGGGATCAGTGTGGTCATGTGCCCGAGCATGCGCTGCAGGCGCATGTCCTGCGCCTCGCTCGAGGCCTGGACCTTGCCGGCGTTGTGGTAGTTGAGCGTGCCGTCGGCAAGGCGCGAGACCGCGACCGACGCATTGATCCCTTCGCCGACGTAGAAGACATCCGCCTGGCCAACGCGTGTAGCCGAGTACCGGCCGTACGCCACCAGCAGGCCAGGCAGCTCGTGCACGGCCATCACCGCGAGCAGCGTCGAGCCGACGCCGATCGCAATCGCGGCAACAGCGAACCGCGCGCCTGCGCCCTGCGGCTCGTCCTTTCCGGCCGGCATCAAGACGAGAAGGGCAGAGAGGGCAGAGAACAGGATCAGCACCTGCTGTGCGTGCTGGCTCCCGAGCCAGACGACCAGGAGGAGGCCGCCCGCAAGCGATCCGACGATCGCGCCAATCGTGTTGGCGCCGTACAGACGTCCGACCAACTGGGCCGGATCGTGTCCGGGCCTGGCGACCGACGCCAGGGCGAGCGGGAAGCTCGCGCCCCACAGGATCGCCCCCGGGAGCACTACCCAGAGGCACCGGACAAAGTCGATCTGGAAGTTGAACCATGGGTTCTTCGCAATGGACGGATCGATGGGCCAATACGGCATCGAGTCGGTCAGCATGTAGGCGGCCCAGGCGATCGCGATGCCGAGCAGGGCCTGGCACCATCCGAACGCGATGCGCGGCCGCGACACCGTGCGACCGAGTGCGGACCCGGCACTGCTGCCGATGCCGAGTCCGGCCAGAAACGCCGCCAGAATCAGCGAGAACGTGTAAGTGGTCGCGCCGAAGAGCAGGGAGAGGTGCCGCGTCCAGATCACCTCTGCGGCCAAAGCCGTCATGCCCGACAGCGCGATGGCGACATGGAGGGCTGTCGATCCCGCGACTGGTTCCGGAGCCTTGGCCTGCGCCGCCGGCTCGTCGACGACAATCGCATAAGAAAGACTCCAGGCAACCAGCGCCACGGCGGCGTTTATGGCGACGGCGGCATAGGTCGACGTCGGGATGTCGTAGACCCGCAGCAGATAGAAGCCCGCGAGGAGGCTGCCGAGCACGGCACCGAGGATGTTGCCGGCGTAGAAGAACCCCAGCCAGGACACGCCGACCGGGGTCGTTTCGACGGAACGCGAAAGCGCCGGCAGCGTCGCGCCCATCAGCACGGTGGGCGGCAGGAGGCAGATGCCGGCCGCGAGGCCGCGCAGGATGAGGCCCCATACGCCCGACCCCGCCCACGCCGTGTAGACGCCGCTCACCAGGGGCATCCCGAACAGGACGAGCAGCCCGATGGCGCCGATCCCGAGTTCGAGCATTGCGTACACCCGCATCGGATGCTGTTTGCTCGAGACGAAGCGGGAGAAGGTGAAGCTGCCAAGGCACAGGCCGCCCATGAAGGTGCCGAGCAGGACGGCGAGCGAGACCGACGAAGAGCCGATGACCAGCTGCAGCAGTTGGAACCACACCACTTCGTAGACCAGAGCGGCGCAGCCGCTGGCCACGAAGAGCAACAGGAGGACGGGAAGAATCCGGCGCGATTGCATCGACAGTACCTCGTGTGCTCAGACGTCTGACGGTGATGTGTTCATCGCGACATGGGACGAGCGGCCAGATCTCGGGCGGCCGGGCGATCGCTAGATCACAAGATTGCCACATCGGGGGCCGCGCCGCCACCTCGGAGTTGTGGCGAGGCGGCAGCCCGGATCAGGGCCGACGGCTTCTCCCGCCGCGGTCGGCCAAATGTTGATAAGATTCCGGGGCGCATCTGCGCGTTGCTCCGCCGGGGTCCAGAGTCCTGGCTCCCGGGGGGCGATTCACCATCCGGGGCCGGCGTCGGCCCGCAAGTTGAGGGCATCAATGAAACGTCTCACAAGCTTCCGTCTGGCGGCGCTCTTCGCGATTGTCGTGCTGGCGAGCAATGGTGTGACCGCCCAGCCGAACAAGTACGCCCGCGACCCGAAACAGCCGATCGACGAAGAGTACACGAAGAAGATCAAGGAGTACACGACCGAGCCGTTCTTCCTGTCCCCGCTGGTGGACTATCTGCCCGCCTCGAAAACGGTGCCGACCCCGAAGGCGGTTCTCAATGATGTCGCCGGGGCGCCGGGCAAGCTGCCGTACTCGGCAGAGGTCCACGCGTACATGCGGCTGCTGGAGAAAGCCAGTCCCGGGCGCGTCAAGGTGTTCTCCATCGGCAAGTCCGAGGAAGGGCGCGAGATGATCGCCGTCGCGATTGCCGCCGAGGCGGTGATGGCGAAGATGGACGAGAACCGCGCGCGGCTCGCCAAGCTGGCAGACCCGCGGACGATCAAGTTAGACGATGCCGAGGCGGACCGTTTGGTGGAGGCGTCCGTGCCGGTGTACTACATCACCGGCGCCATGCACGCTCCCGAGACTGGCGCGCCGACGGCGCTGATGGAGCTCGCGTACCGGCTGGTCGTCGATGACAGCCCGTACATCAAGGCCATCCGCAACAGCGTGATCACGCTCATCACACCCGTCATCGAAACCGACGGGCGCGACCGGCAGGTCGACATCTACAAGTGGCACCTGGCGAACCCGAACGAGACCTGGCCGTCACTGGCCTACTGGGGCAAGTATGTCGCGCACGACAACAACCGCGACGCCATGGGCGCGACGCTCGCGTTGACGCGCAACGTGATCAACACAGTTGTGGGGCAGAAGATCCAGGTGTTGCACGACCTGCACGAGTCGGTGCCGTACCTGTACGACAACACCGTGGGTGACGGCCCCTACAACGCGTGGGTGGATCCCATCCTCACCGACGAGTGGCAGTTGCTGGGCTGGAACAACATGGCCGAGCTGACCAAGTTTGGCATGCCGGGCGCGTTCACGCACGGCACCTTCGATACGTGGTCGCCGGGCTACCTGATGTTTATCGGGGCCATGCACAACGGCATCAGCCGTCTTTACGAGACATTCGGCAACGCCGGCGCCGACACGGTCGAACGGAAGCTGCAGCCGGACGATTACGCACGGACCTGGTACAAGCAGAACCCGCCGCTGCCGAAGGTGATGTGGTCGCAGCGCAACAACAATAACTACCAGCAGACAGGGTTGCTGACGGCGCTGTCCTACTTCTCAGGCAACACCAAGCTGTTCCTGAAGAACTTCTACCTCAAGAGCAAACGGTCCGTGACGAAGCCAAAGGCCGAAGGCCCGGCGGCGTACGTGCTCTCGGGAGACGATCCGCGCCCGGGCGCGCAGGCGGAAATGCTGCGTGTGCTGCAGCGGCAGGCGGTTGAAATCTCGCGGGCCACCGCCAGCTTCAGCGTGACCATGCCTGTCAAGAAGAAGCCGGCGCGACGTGACGCCGATGAGGGAGCCGCCGGGAAGCCGGCTGAGGAGACGCCGAATACGGAGGCGAAGAAGGACGAGAAGCCCGCGACCGAGACGCGCCAGTTCCCGGCCGGCAGTTACATCATCCGAATGGATCAGCCCTACAGCCGCATCGCCGATGCGCTGCTCGACTACCAGTACTGGAGTCCGACCGACCCGCAGAAGCGGCCGTACGACGACACAGGCTGGACGTTTGGTGAACTGTTCAATGTGCAGGTCGTCCGCGTGACCGACGCGAAAGTGCTCGACGCGGCCATGGAGAAGGTCGTTGACGTGAAGGCGCCGAGCGGCGTCGTCGGAACAGGGACAAGCTTTGCGGTCAACAATGATGCGGATCCGTCCTTGATCGCGTTCCGATACCGCATCAAGGACGCAGCCGTCGATGTCGCCGAAGAGCCGTTCGAGGCCGGCGGGAAGAAGTTCAACCGGGGATCGTTCCTCATCAAGAACGCGGCGCAGGCCGACGTCCAGAAGTTCGCCGCGGAACTGGGCCTGCAGGCGCATGCGCTCGCCGCCGCTCCCTCCGTCAAGACACACGCCGTCAGGACGCCGCGGATCGGCTACATCCACACCTGGATCGGCACGCAGGACGAGGGCTGGTGGCGGATGGAGTTCGATCGGCTGAAGATTCCGTACGACTACGTCAGCACCCAGGTGATTGCGAAGGAAGGCAATCTCAATGGCCGGTGGGATGTGCTCGTGTTTCCCCCCGTCGGGCGCAGTCCGCAGCAGGTCGTCAGCGGGATGCCGATGTGGCGCAATCCGATGCCGTGGAAGACAACGGAACTGACGCCCAACATCGGCAAGATCGATTCGACCGACGACATGCGGCCGGGTCTCGGGCTGTCCGGCATCGCGAACCTCGAGAGCTTCGTGCGCAAGGGCGGCCTTCTGATTGTCGCCGACGACACGACTGTTCTTGCGAACATGTTCGGGATGACGCCTGGACTGTCAGTGCAGGAGCCGACGAGGCTGAAGGCCCCTGGCACGGTGATGCGCGCCAAGGTGGTCGATGGCGCGAGCCCAATCGCGTATGGATACGGAGAGGGACTCTCCATCTACTCAGCGCCCGGCCTGGTGTTCGGCGTCAGCAACACCCTTGGAGGGCGGGGTGGCCGCGGCGCTGCCGCCGGTGGTCCGGAGCGCCCGACCGGCCGAGGCACGGCAGACGATCAGGATCAACCCCAGGGATTCCCGCTGGTGACGCCACCCGCGGAGGAACCGAAAGTCGAGCCATGGCAGGCCGCGCCGGTGACCCCGGAGCAACTGCGCAATCCGCTCAACATCATTCCGCCGCAGCTGCGGCCGCGCGTGGTCCTGCGATACGGCGATGCGCGCGATCTGCTGGTTTCGGGGCTTCTCGAAAACGGCAACGAGATCGCCCAGCGTCCGGCGCTGGTTGATGTGCCGCTCGACAAGGGGCATATCGTTCTGTTCGCGAACAATCCGATGTGGCGTGGCGAGACGCAGGGGAGTTACGGGTTCGTGTTCAACGCCATCCTGAATTTCGACAGGCTGGACGCCGGCCGGAAGCTGGACGAGAAGTAGGGCAAGCGGCAGAACAGTTTGACACCTCGGCGAACAGGCCTGCGCGCGCAGGCCTGTTCGCTGTGACACGCCTGGGATCGCCGGGCTCCAGCCCGGCCTGAGTCCTGTCGGCGAGACACGCCGGTGGTGAAACGGGGTCGGATCCATCTTCCAAGGAGACTGAGGAGAATAGGTCCGACCCCATTTCCCGTCTGGCGCGGATGCGGGCTGGCGAGATACGATCACATCTCTGAGCCACACTCACGAATTCCAGCCAAGGAGTTTCGCGTATGCGCCGAATTTGGACGCGCCGCACGTTTGCCGCTGCATGTCTCGTAGCGTTCGCACTGGTTGGACTGGGAGTCCAGCCCTTCGCGCAGGCCCCGCCCGCCGCCACTGGCTACCCGGAAACGCTGTTCTCGTCACTCAAGTGGCGGGGCATCGGGCCGAACCGCGGCGGCCGGTCCATCGCGGTCGCCGGCAGTCCGTCGCGGCCGTTCGAGTATTACTTCGGCGCGACCGGCGGAGGTGTGTGGAAAACCTCTGACGGCGGCACGACGTGGCGTCCTGTCACCGACAAGTTCCTGAAGACGTCCTCGGTCGGTGCCGTGGCCGTCGCCGAATCCAATCCCGACATCGTATACGTGGGGATGGGTGAGACCCAGTTGCGCGGCAACATCATCCAGGGAGACGGCGTCTACAAGTCGATCGACAGCGGCAAGACGTGGGCCCAGACGGGGCTGAAGGACACGCAGGCCATTTCGCGGATTCGCATCCACCCGAAAAACCCCGACCTCGTTTATGTGGCGGCGCTGGGCAAGCCCTACGCGCCGGGGGCCGATCGCGGTGTCTTCCGGTCGAAGGACGGCGGCAAGACGTGGGAGCGGATCCTGTTTCACGAACCGAAGTCCGGGGCCGTCGACTTGTCAATGGATCCGAACAATCCCGACGTCCTCTACGCGGGCCTGTGGGAGGTGTCTCGAACGCCCCACTCGCTCTCGAGCGGCGGACCCGGAGGCGGCCTGCTCAAGTCAACTGATGGCGGGAGCACGTGGACGGAGCTGACGAAGAACCCCGGGCTCCCGGTGGGCATCTGGGGCAAGGTCGGCGTGGCCGTGTCGCCGGCCGACAGCACGCGCGTCTATGCGATCATCGAAAACGAAAGCGGCGGTGTCTTCCTGTCCGATGATGCCGGTGCGACGTGGAAACAGGTCAACAGCGAGCGCCGTCTCCGGCAGCGGGCGTTCTACTACTCGCGCATCTATGCGGACCCGAAGGATCGCGACACGATGTACGTGCTCAACACCGGGTTCTACCGATCGACCGACGCCGGCAAGACCTACAAGTCCATCCGGGTGCCCCACGGCGACAACCACGACCTCTGGATTGCGCCAACCGACGCCAGGCGGATGATCAACTCGAACGATGGCGGGGCCAACGTGTCGGTCAACGGCGGCGAGACCTGGACGCCCCAGACCTTCCCGACGGCGCAATTCTACAACGCGTTCGTGACGGCGCACGTGCCGTACCACGTATGCGGCGCGCAGCAGGACAACAGCACGGCGTGCGTGGAAAGCACGGGGGACGGCAGCGAGTTCTATGCCGTGGGAGGCGGGGAGAGCGGCTACATCGCACCGGATCCGCGTAACCTGGACGTGTTCTACGCTGGCAGCTACGGCGGAGACTTGACGCGATACGACCGGAAGTCGGGCCAGACGCGGGCCATCAATGTGTGGCCCGACAACCCGATGGGCTACTCGGCCATCGACATCAAGGAGCGGTTCCAGTGGACGTACCCCATCGTGTTCTCGCCGGTCGATCCGAAGGTGCTCTACGTCGGTTCGCAGCACGTCTGGAAGACGATCAACGAAGGTCAGAGTTGGGAACGCATCAGCCCCGATCTGACGCGGCACGACCCGTCGACGATGGGACCCTCCGGCGGCCCGATCACCCTCGATCAGACGGGCGTGGAAACCTATGCGACGGTGTTCACCATCGCGCCGTCCCGCCGCGACGTCAACCTTATCTGGGCCGGCTCTGACGACGGGTACGTCCAGGTGACGCAGGATGGGGGCAAGGCGTGGAGCAACGTGACGCCGGCCGGGCTGCCGGCGTTTGCCCGCATCAGCCTGATCGAAGCGTCGCCGCACAAGCCGGGAACCGCCTTTGTCGCAGCGAATCGCTACCAGCGGGATGATCGCGCGCCGTACGTCTATCGCACCGACGACTTCGGCAAGACGTGGGCGAAGATCGTGACAGGTATCCCGGGCGACGACTTCGCCCGCAGCATCCGCGAAGACATCAGGAAGGCCGGCCTGCTGTATCTCGGCACGGAGCATGGCGTCTACGTGTCGTTCGACAACGGCGCGAACTGGCAGTCGCTGCGGCTCGATCTGCCGGTCACGCCGGTACACGGTATCGTCTCGACCGAGAACGACCTGGTGATTGGCACCCACGGGCGGTCCTTCTACGTCCTCGACAACGCGGCGATACTGCGACAGTTCACGCCCGGGGTGGCCGGGGCGACCGTGCATGTATTCGAGCCGCCCGCAGCGGTTCGCGGAATCAGCCGTGGCGTGTCGATCGACTACCTGCTGAAGACTGCCCCGGAGAAGGTGACGATCGAGATCCTGGACGCCCAGGGGCAGGTGGTGAATGCGTACACGGGCGCAGCCGAGAAGGAAGGCGCGAAGCCGGAGGCCGCGCGGGGCGAAGACGAGGAGGGATTCCGGCGGCAGGCGCCGCGGGTGGCGGCCAAGGCCGGGATGAATCGTTTTGTCTGGAACATGCTGTACGCGGATGCCAGGGACTTCCCGGGGATCATCCTGTGGGCCGGCAGCACGCGTGGCCCGACGGCGTTGCCGGGCCGGTATCAGGTCCGCCTGACTGCAGGCGCCGACACGAAGACGGCCGGGTTCACGATTCTCAGAAACCCCAACATCGCGACGGTGAGCGACGCCGATCTCCAGGAGCAGTTCAAGCTGGCGCTCCAGATTCGCGACAAGGTGACACAGGCCAACGACGCCGTCATTCGCATCAGGGATCTCAAGAAGCAGATCGCCGAACGCGTTGCGGCCGTTCGCGGGAAGGAGAAAGGCCAGCAGTCGTCCGGCGCCGTACTCGGCGGCGAAGCCGTTGCCCTCAAGCTCACGGTGGTCGAGGGCGAGATCTATCAGCATCGGAACCAGAGCAGTCAGGACCCGCTCAATTTCCCGATCAAGCTGAACAACAAGCTGGCGGCGTTGCAGGGCGTCGTGGAGAGCAGCGACGGCAAGCCGACCGATCAGTCGTACGCGGTGTTCACGGATCTCTCAGCCAGGCTGGACGAGCAGCTCGCGAAGCTGGCAGAGATCGTCAAGACGAACGTCTCCGCGTTCAATAAGGAGATGCAGAAGAGGAAGCTGGAGGCCGTGAAGTAGGGGCCGACCCAGGGGTCGGCCCCTACGCGTGCGGCAGGGGATGCTCGGCCAGCAGCTTGTCGAGCCACAGGCTGGCGAGCTTCTCCTGCACGGTATTCTGCCTGAGACGGCCCTGCAGATTCGGGAAGTCCACGCGATCCATGAGTTGATCCTGATTGAAGCACGTGAAGACGACGGTCTCCTGACCCGTCTTCGGGTCGACGTGCCGCTGCAGACACTGGGCGCAGACCTCTTTCATCATGCATTGCATCGGCGAGTTGATGCTCGCGATGGCAATGTGGTCGTCCTTCAGATATGAATCGAGCACCGTCAGGCGGGCGGCCTTGACCGCCGCCATCATCCGATCCGATCCGATGGCGATGATGCGGTCGACCGACGGCATCGGGACCAGCGCCGCGCCAAGCTCACCCTTCGCGTACGCGACCATGGCCTGGACGATGTTGCCGCGGAAGTGGGAATCTTGCGGCCGGCTCGGTTCGATCGGACATCCCGAGTCCGTGGTCCAGATCAGCTGGTCGGCCGACGCCTCGACATCCTCGCGCTTGAAGAGATCCTCTCCCCGCTTGTAGCCCGCGAAATAGAGCACGCGGCATCCCCTGTCTCGCATGGCCTTGCCAATCGAGAACAGCACGGCGTTGCCCAGGCCACCGCCTGCGAGCAAGACATGCTCGCCGCTCGGAATCTCGGTGGGCGAACCCGTCGGTCCCATCACGAGCACCGGGTCGCCCGGCTTGAGGTACGCGCACAGCCGGCTCGAGACGCCCATTTCGAGCGCGATCATCGACAGGAGTCCCTTCTCCTTGTCGACGGCAGCCCCTGTCAGCGCGAGACCCTCCATCAGCATTCGGGGCGCGTCCGGGCCGACGCCGAGCCCGGGCGAGAGGGTTTCGAAATTCTGCAGGCGGAAGAACTGCCCGGGCTCGAAGCGCCGCGCGGCGGCCGGCGCCTTTACTACGATGTCGACGATGTTCGGGGTGAGGCGCGTGATCGACACGACGCGGGCCAGGAACTGCTCATCCAGGTGCGCAGCGAACGCCCGCCACACGGCATCGCGGTCCAGCCGCGCGGCGGCATCAACGGTGGGGGAGTCGTCCGCAAAGAGCCTGACGATCTGACGAAAGCCGTCCCGCGCCGACGCCATCGCCTTGACCACGTTGCCGGCGTACTTCGGGTGGTTGTCGCCGTAGTAGGTCACGAATCGACCATCGCGTTCGTGCGACGTGAAGAAGCCTTCCCGTGCCGGCACCAGGCGGAATCGTCCGTCCTCACCGCGCTCGACATCGTGGGACTTGAAGAAACGCTTCTTGTCATCGAGCGCGAAGGTCCCCGGGTGCTCGCGCTCGGAGATGATGTTCGGCGTGGTTCCCGCGGCGACGAAGACCGCGCGGGCCGGGAGCGTGACCAGCGTCTCACCCTCCCGCCACTTGCCCCCCTCGTTTACCTGTTCGCGGAAGCGCACCGCGCCCACATGGCCGAACTCGTCGGGCAGCGCCTCTTCCGGGTTCATGCGTTCGACGAAGCGGATACCCTCCTCGAGCGATTTTGTGATCTCCTCGTGGTTGAGCCTGTAGGCGGGAGAGTCCACCATGCCCTTGCGGTAGACGAGCGACACGCCGCCCCACTGCTGCATCAGCGGCACGAAGTTCGGCCGTTCGCCCACGGCGAGGGCGCGTTGGCGCTCGCGACGGACTTCGCGGCCGTGGGCGAGGAACTCGTCGAGCAGTTGCAGCTCTTCCGGGTCGTAGACCTGGCGCACGCCGGCTTCACCCAGTGTTGCGCACAGCGCCTCGTACCGGTCGAGCGTCTTCTCAACCTGCTGCGGGTAGAACGCCATCACTTCGGTGGCGGTGTCGATCGCTGTCAGCCCACCGCCGATGACGACCGCTGGCATGCGCACCTGCAGGTTGGCAAGCGCCTGCCGCTTGAAGGCGCCGGTGAGCTGCAGGGCCATGAGCAGATCGCTGGCCTGCCGGATGCCGCGCAGCAGGTTGTTCTTCATCTCCAGGATCGTCGGCCGACCCGCGCCCGCCGCGATCGCGATATGGTCGAAACCCAGATCCCACGCGTCGCCGATTGGCAGCGTCCCGCCGAATCGAATGCCGCCGTACATCTTCAACGTGCGCCGCCGCGCCAGCGTCAGGTGGAGCAGCGTCAGGAAGTTCTTGTCCCAGCGAACGGTGATGCCATACTCGGAGACGCCCCCGAATCCTTCGAGCGGACGTTGGTCGAGCGGACTGTAGATGGCGCTCCAGTCACGCACCGGCTGCGGCGGGGCCACGTCGGTTCCCGTGATCGCCTCTGGCAGCGGCTCGATCTTCAAACCGTCGAGGCCGACGACGCCATAGCCCTCGTTGACGAGGTAGTGGGCGAGGGTGTACCCGGCAGGCCCAAGGCCGACGATGAGCACCTTCCGGCCGTTGAAAGGGAGCGGATAGGGACGACCGACGTTGAGCGGATTCCAGCGGGTGAGCAGACCGTAGATCTCGACGCCCCACGGAATGCGAAGCACGTCGGTGAGCACGCCTGATTCCACCTGCGGGATGTCGACCGGGTCCTGCTTCTGATAGATGCACGCCTTCATGCAGTCGTTGCAGATGCGGTGGCCCGTTCCCGGACACATCGGGTTGTCGAGCGTCACCAGAGCCAGCGCGCCCAGTGCGTCGCCGCGCTTGCGGAGCATGTGCATCTCAGAGATCTTCTCGTCGAGCGGGCAGCCGTCCAGAGGGATGCCGAGCGGGTTGGACGCGATCTTGCCATCCTTGCCCGAGAGTCCCTTCGCACACGAGTCCTTGTCGCGCTCGTGGCAGAGGATGCAGTAGTGAATCTCGCCAAGCGCTTCGCGGCCTGTCATCCGCGGGTCGGTCAGGGTGAAGCCGTCGCGACGCCGCAACTGCGATGCCGATCCCGTGAGCGCCGCCGGAAGCGCCGGGTCGTGGCGTTCAACTTGGACGAGTGTGAAGAAGTCCACCGCATCGGGGAACCGGAAGATCACCCATGACTTGTACGCGGGATCGTGCATGTGCACGGCGCACCAGCGCCTCAGTGCTTCAATCGCGGCGCCGACCGCAGCCTTCTCGCCCGGGTCGCTGGACTGTGGCGCCGCAGCTTCGCGGTCGAGCAGCAAGCAGCCAGCGTGCGCCAGGGCCATCTCGCCGTCGTTCGGAAACTGGCCGGCGAGCAGGCCCCCGACCACCCGTTCGTCGTCTGCGCTGGCCGGCGGGCTGGCCGAACTCTTGAGCAGGGGAAGCACTCGGCGGCGGACGAAGTCGGCCTTGAACCGGAAGATCGCCTGCTGGGCATTGGTCGCGGCCGCCAGCGCTTCAAGCTCCTTCTCGACGCGGAACAGCCGCCCGACGAACCGGCTGACAAGCGGCGCCATCCTCACGAGCAGCAGAGAGACCTCTGTGGCGGGGCGGGCCGTGGCCGGACTGGTCCGATAGGCATCCCACTGGCCCCACAGCCCGGGATCGTCCCGCTCGACCTCGCGCGCGAACACCTGGTAGAGATCGCGCAGGCGGGACGGCGCGTGAAGATCGGCGTAAGTGAAGCCGGGCAAACCCAGTTCCAGCACGGTCGGGTGGAGCTGATGGGCCATATCCTACAAACGTAATGCGGAACTCGGAGGACCGTCAACTGCGTGTCATGCCGGCAGAACGCCGTTCTCGTCCGACGAATCCCGAACCCCCGATCCCGAATCCCTAATCCGTGGTCCCCGGTAGCGGGTATAATCGCCCGTCGAATTGCCCGGAGCGACATGACCATGCGCGAATCACGCACCTGTCGAGTCGTCGGTCGCGTCCAGGGCGTTGGCTTTCGCTGGTTTACCTATGACGCAGCGCTGCGCGAGGGACTGGTCGGCGTGGTCCGGAACGAACCGGACGGCAGCGTGGAGGTTATCGTGGAAGGGGAGCGGATGGCTCTCGATCGATTCGAGGCCGCCATCCGGCGCGGTCCGGCCGGCGCGCGCGTCGACACCGTCGACTGCGAGATTGGGCCCGCCAGCGGCCAGTATGCGGACTTTTCAATAAGGGGATAACACACCATGGCAGCCAGCGTCGCGTTCGGCCCGGAGTTCCTGAAGGCGAAGATCCGTCACGTCCCGGACTTTCCTAAACCGGGGATCCTCTTCTACGACATCACAACGCTGCTTCGCGATCCGCAGGGATTCAAGGCGGTGATCGACCACCTGGCGGCGCCGTTTGCCGGGGCCGGGATTGACCTCGTGGTTGGCATCGAGAGCCGGGGGTTCATCCTGGGCGGCCCGGTGGCCGATCGGCTGGGTGCGGGATTCTGCCCGATCCGGAAGCCCGGCAAGCTGCCGGCGAAGACGATTCGCGAGTCCTTCCAGCTGGAATACGGGTCCGATTCGCTCGAGCTGCACCATGACGCCGTGACGCCGGGCCAGCGGGTCCTGGTGGTCGATGACGTCCTCGCGACCGGCGGTACGGCGCGCGCGGCGGCATCGCTGGTTCGACAGCTTGGCGGCAATCTCCACGCGCTGGCGTTTCTGATCGAGCTGACCTTTCTCAAGGGGCGAGACCAGCTCCCGGGCCAGCGGGTCGAGAGCGTCCTGCAATACTGAGAAGATCCGGGAAAGGCTCAGGCCCGGCCGGCCTCCGTCCGATACACCACGTGGAATGCGAACACGTGCAGGTATAGCTGTTTTCGTTTCTGTTGTCGCGATGGTCCTGCTGGGGAGCTGGTTCTCTCCGGCAGCGGCTGGTGCGACACGCTATCGAGCGTGCGTATACGTCGATCGCAACCGGCCCACTGAGGCCATCGTGGTCGACGACTTGCGGGTCAACGAAGCCATCTACAACGAAGGCGGCGATCAGTTTGTCTGGGTCCACGGTCCCGCGGGCAATTTCCAGCTCGGCTTTGATCTGATCCGGCAGATCGAGGTCCTCAAGTGGATGGGCAAGGATCCGAGCCGGGACGACTGGACCCGTTACAGCGTGAAGGTGACAGGCACGGCCGAGACCGTCGCCTACTACGGAACGATGGACATCCGGGTGATACGGGGGCTGGCGGGAAAGGCCCCGTGGTACTACTTCCCGGTTACACAGCGCGATCGCGGATTGAATCTGTGGCGCATTACGTTTGGCCAGGAATGTTTCGGGCCAACGATTCCGCTTGAGGCAGCAAGGCCGCCGGCACCGCCTGAGGTGCCGATGGTCATCACGGCCAAGCCGGTTGGGGAGTTGCCACCGCCTCCCCCGCCTCCTGCTGACGAACCGAATCCGGACGACCTGGGTGATGTGTTCTTCGCCTTTGACAAGTGGGACCTCACACAGGCCAGTCGAGACGTGCTGGCTGGCAACGCTGACTGGATGACTCGGTGGCCGATGGCGCGGATTCGGATCGAAGGCCAGGCGGATCCGCGCGGGACCAACGAGTACAACTTCACGCTCGGGCTGCGACGCGCCAACGCGGCTCGCGACTACCTGATCTCGCTCGGGGTTCCGGCCGCACGCCTCGAGACGATCACGATGGGTGAGACCAATCTTGTCTGCACCGAACAGACAGAGGAATGCTGGCAGCGAAACCGGCGGGCGCATTTCGTGCTGCTCGCGAAATAGGAATTGGGGCCCGGCCCCGATTCCGACGAAGGGCCGATCGACCGGGTATGCCGGACGGTCGGCCCTTTTCATTGCCGAATCCGGGACGACCGACGACCGGACCAACTGCTCTCGATGCGCCCCTTCGAATCAGTGGCGTCGCGCACGCCTTGCCTCGCCGCCGTCCTCCATCGCCGTCGTTCGGGGCGTTTCGCGATCGCAACACCAGTGCCGCCCCGCGTGGAGTGCTGGTCGTCTGGATCGCTACTGATTCTTCCCGCGCTCGAGCGCCTCGGCCCACGTTCGCGCTCGCTGCTGAGCTTCCTCCACTTGCCTGGGTGTCATCACCTTGGCGATGGCATCTCTGCGTCTGACGTAGGTCGCCCGTTCGTCACCTGACGCACGCGATGCCGCGAGGCTCATCCATTTATGAGCCTCAACACAATCCTGCGCCACAGCTTTGCCTTGTTTGTACCGCACAGCAAGGTTGCTCTGCGCCTTCACAATTCCTTGCTCGGCGGCCTTGCGATACCAGGCCGCCGCTTCCGCATCGTCCTGCGCCACGCCTTGGCCTCGGTCGTACATCAGGCCAACGTGGTACTGCGCTTCGGCGTACCCTTGCTCGGCGGCTTTGCGATACCACGCCGCCGCTTGCGCATCGTCCTGCGCCACGCCTTGGCCTCGGTCGTACATCAGACCAAGTTGAAACTGCGCTTCGGCGTACCCTTGCTCGGCGGCCTGGCGATGCCACGCAGCCGCCTGCGCGTAATCCCGAGGCACTCCTTGGCCCTGGTCGCACATCACGCCAAGGTTGAACTGCGCCCTGGGACGCCCCTGTTCGGCAGCCTTGCGATACCACGCCGCCGCCTCCTCGTCATCCTGCGGCACACCCTGGCCCTCGGCGTACGCATAGCCAAGGCGGGACTGCGCCGTCGCGTGTCCCTGCTCTGCAGCCCGGCGATACCAGACCGCCGCTTGTGCGTCGTCCTGCGGCATGCCCAGGCCCTCGTCGAACCTCTTGCCAAGGTCGAACTGCGCCTCGGCGTCGCCCTGCTCGGCGGCTTTGAGCGTCCATGCCACCGCTTGAGCGTCGTCCTGTGGCACGCCGCGGCCGTTGAAATACATCCGGCCAAGGTAGTTCTGCGCCCCGGCGTGCCCCTGGTCGGCGGCCTTGCGATACCACGCCGTCGCCTGCGCCTCGTCCTCCGGCACGTCCTGGCCCTGGTCGTACATCCTGCCAAGGACGTACTGCGCTTCGGCGTACCCTTGCTCGGCGGCCTTGCGATACCACGCCGCCGCTTCCGCATCGTCCTGCGCCACGCCTTGGCCCAGGTC
>Ga0315278_10000700_pt1 | contig 29119 bp, 27 predicted proteins | sample YL17G06_0_MG_FD_203880 | JGI IMG/M metagenome (GOLD analysis project Ga0315278, IMG submission 203880) | Sediment microbial communities from Yellowstone Lake, YNP, Wyoming, USA - YL17G06_0 | ecosystem: Environmental > Aquatic > Freshwater > Lake > Sediment | place: USA: Wyoming | collected... | reverse complement strand
ATACAAGATGCTCCGACACAAGTTGCCAAATGACCAAACAAATAATGGCACCAAAAACGGCGAGAATCATTCTTCTTAATGGGTGAGTAAGGAACGCAATTTTCGGATTTTTCTTGACTCGCATCAGCTTTTTCCTTGCCCAGTGCAACATGTTGAGCAGCGTGTGAAAGTGCGGGCGAAGAGCAACAAAATACTAAGCCGTCATCGCTCATCCGCCTTTTGTAGCGAACAATCTAATCAATAATACTTGCAGACACAAGCAAGTTCACATGCGTATCGAACTTGTCGGGCTCAACCGCTGGTATGTGTCAACGATATCCTGACTGTTTAGGTGAGTATACCCAACAGTCACCACCGGCGAGTTATGCCCAATGATTCGCTGAAGCAACGCAGGCGAGCCGCCCTGCCGGATGCAATACGTGGCCGCGCTGTGTCAGATCAGGTGCGGATACAGGTTCGCGCCGACAAAAACCCGACCATCGAGATTTCCATTTGTGCTGATAACTCAGGCACTCGTCAAGTCAGTTTCGCCTTGACTCCAATCATAAAAGACCGCTATTTGACTTGTTGAAAAGAGTTGCCGGAACCAACGAGACCATGAGTCACAGATTTTTCACCAGCCCTATCGTTGGTGAGAGATTGAACACTGGACGGCAAGCAGATAGGCGGGAGTAACTCAGTTGGCTAGAGTCACAGCCTTCCAATGAGACGCCCACACCAGCGTTGAAAGTTACCGCATATCCGTACTCTGGGCTTTCCATCCACTTTTTACAGCTTTTTTTGTTGAGTAGCACCTCAGATTGTCGTATCCTTTAACGAATGAATACGACGAGGTGAGTGCCTGATTCTCCACGGAACTGAGGAGAGTCGGCATCCGTAAGTTGTTGAGAGTCAAGCGCAGAAGGCCGGCGTAACTCAGCAGGTAGAGTACCTGATTTGTAATCAGGCTGTCCTCGGTTCGATTCCGGGCGTCGGCTCTTGTCGGCCAAGCGATATGTCAAGCTTACTGCAACGCAGCAATCCTGAGAATACCGATCCAGACATCGTCAAACCCTCACAGTTGTGAATCCATCCTATGTATAAGACTCTTCTTGTAGCCGGCGCTACATGTCTCTTTCTGTTCAGCGCCGCAGGCATGACCTTCGCCCAAGTAGCTGCGGATCCGTTCGATGATGGTCCGTACGTTGTCTGGCACGATTCGTCCAGAGTCACCGTGTTCTATATCTGTCAGGGCGAGCTGGTTTCGCAGGAATATAACGTCGCCGACACCCTGCGCTTCACCAGCTTATGTGGAACCGATACGTCAACTTTTGTGGTCGCAAAGACAGCGCCGCCAGTGGAGCCGGATCGGTTCGACCATGTGCCCCGGATACTGGCGGTCAGTGACGTACACGGTGAATATGAGGCGTTTGTTGATTTCCTGCAGAAGGCGGGCGCTATCAGTTCAGACCGGCACTGGTCATATGGCGACGGGCATCTGGTGATAAATGGAGATATTGTTGACCGCGGGGATGGCGTCACCGAGTCGCTTTGGCTGGTCTATCGCCTGGAGCAGGAGGCCAAAAGGGCTGGGGGGAGGGTTCACTTTACGCTGGGAAACCACGAACAAATGGTTTTGCGCGGTGACAACCGCTATATCAACAAGAAGTACCTTGAAGGAACTGCAAAGAAGTCGCGCATTCTGCATCAGGATTTGTTCGGTCCGGACACTGAGTTAGGCCGGTGGCTGCGCACAAAGCAAACGATGATCCGACTGAACGACATCTTGTTTGTCCACGCCGGGATCAGCCCAGAGCTGGTAGAGCGCGGCTGGGATATTGAGACTGTTAACAGCAAAGTACGGAAATATTTCGACTGGTCGTCCGCACAGGTTGCTTTCAGTGAGGAACCTCGGTTCCTGTACGGCAGCCAGGGACCGTTGTGGTATCGAGGCTTTTTCAAGCCTGACGATGGCAAGTGGGTGCAATTACCCGAAGCCGAGGTCCTGGAGATATTGCGATGCCACGGTGTTTCGACAATTGCAGTTGGGCACACCCTTAATGGCTGCGTGGACTCCTACTACAGCGGAGCCATATTCGGGGTGGGAGTAGAGGTCAAAGAGACAGGAACCCTGCAGGGCCTGCTGTGGGAAGACGGGCATTTCTACCGCGTCACTCCAGCGGGCGAACGTGAACTGCTCAAATAGACAGATCGGTCATCCCGGCTGTTGCTTCAGTGCTTGATCAGGTTCGAGAAATCCTCAAACGGAATAACCGGCCAGGTTTCGGTCTCCAGCACGCCCTGGGCGTTAATCTGGGACGCCACCTTGAACGCCACATACTGATCTTCGGCGTCGAACATCGCCAGGATGTCGTACCGCCCCATGGTCGCAAAAACCTTCAGGTTCTTCGCCTTGTTTTCGCTGAACACGTCCAGCGAGAGGTCGATCTGGTGCGACAAATCAGCGTGCGCCTTGCGGGCATCGGCGACGATATTCATGGCCATGATAAACGAAGCCATAGCATCTCCTTGCGTCAGGTCTGACGTGGTACTATAGTAAACGTTACGCCAGATATCAAGCAATGGTTGCACTCCGGATTTGTTGTTTACTCAAGTGAGCCGGCGCGGTATAATTAGTCGATTTGTCGCAAGCAGGCGGCACGACTGGGATGTTGACAATGGCCAGAGAATACGTGCACAAAATAGCAGTGACCGGCGGCGCCGGTTTTATAGGCTCAAATCTGCTGTTGCATCTCGTTCCGAAGTATCTCGACTATCTCTTCATTAACATCGACTGCCTTACCTACGCGGGGAATCTGGCCAGCCTCAAGGCCATTGAGAAAGCTGCTAACTACCGGTTCGAGAAGATCAATATCTGTGATTTCGCGGCGCTTGAGGCCTGTTTCGAGCGGTATGCGGTCGATGGAGTTATTCACTTGGCGGCGGAGTCGCACGTGGACCGGTCGATAACCGGCCCGACTGAATTCATCTCCAGCAATATCAACGGAACCTTCAATCTCCTTGAACTGACCCGCGCTCGACAGGAACGAGGCCTGAAGTTCCGTTTCCATCACGTTTCCACCGATGAGGTTTTTGGATCGCTCGGTCCCAAAGGGTATTTCACAGAAGAAAGCCCGTATCGCCCAAATTCGCCGTACTCGGCCTCCAAGGCGGCGGCCGATCATCTGGTTCGCGCCTACCGCAATACGTACGGTCTGGACACGGTGACGACCAACTGCTCGAATAATTATGGTCCGTATCAGTTTCCTGAGAAGTTGATTCCTTTGATGATCCGCAATGCTACGGCAGACAAGGAACTTCCGGTCTATGGGGACGGCCGCCAGATTCGTGATTGGCTGTATGTGCAGGACCATTGTGAGGCGCTCGATCTGGTCTTCCACAGCGGCAAGAGCGGCGAAACATACAACATCGGCGGCCACAACGAGATCGAGAATATCGAGCTGGTCAGACAGCTTTGTCGGATACTGGACGAGATTTTGGGCGGCGGACCGAGGGAAAACCTGATCCGGTTTGTCAAGGACCGCCCAGGGCATGACCGACGGTATGCCATCGATGCGTCGTATCTGAAACGGGAACTGGGCTGGACGCCACAACATTCTTTTGATCAGGGATTACGCCTGACAGTCGAGTGGTACATCAGCAACACAGAGTGGTTACACGGCTGCATCAGCGGCGAGTACCTGAAGTATTATGAGATGATGTATTCGAAGCGATAGAAGGTGCAAGCGGATGGTGAAGAAGGGAATAATTCTCGCCGGTGGCAGCGGTACACGGCTTTATCCGGTCACACAGGTAGCCTGCAAGCAGTTGCTTCCGATATATGACAAGCCGATGATCTACTATCCGCTGTCGACCCTTATGCTGTTCGGGATTGCGGATATTCTGATCATTTCCACGCCGAATGACACTTCGAAGTTCAAGGACCTGCTGGGCGACGGCTCGCGGCTGGGGATTCGATTGTCCTACAAAGTGCAACCCCGTCCTGAGGGGATAGCTCAGGCTTTTCTGGTGGGCGAGGAGTTCATCGCCAGCGACTCGGTGGCGCTGATCCTCGGTGACAATATCTTCTACGGAGTTTACGATTTTCTTCGCGAGGCCAGACGGTTTTCCGACGGGGCAATGGTGTTTGGCTACTACGTGAAGGATCCGCAGCGCTACGGTGTGGTTGCCTTTGACCAGAGCGGCAACGCGATTTCTATCGAAGAGAAGCCGGCTCGGCCAAAATCGCACTATGCCGTCACCGGGTTGTATCTGTACGACTCCGAAGTGGTCTCAATTGCCCGGAGCATGAGACCTTCCGCCCGCGGCGAACTGGAAATCACTGATGTTAACAAAGCCTATCTGGAGCGGGGCAAGTTGGCCGTGGCTCGACTGGGTCGCGGGATTGCCTGGCTGGATACCGGCACCCATGACAGCCTTCTGGACGCCGGGAACTTCATCGCCACGATCGAGAAGCGCCAGGGACAGAAAATCGCTTGTCTCGAAGAAGTCGCTTTCCGCATGGGAATGATTGACCGCGACCGGTTGGCGGGCATAATCCGCGATATGGGCGACAACAGCTATCGCGAGTATCTTAGCGGTGTTTTGAGTGAGGCCGATGGCTGCAAGTGGTAGGATTCTCGTCACCGGTCACCGGGGACAGCTCGGCTCCGACCTGGTTACTTATCTTTCCGCTGAACACCGGGTCAGCGGCGTCGATCTGCCCGAGGTTGATATTACAGATTTGAATCAAGTTCTGAATGCAGTCAGGCGTTTACGGCCCGACGCCGTAATCCATGCGGCTGCTTATGCCGATGTAGACGGCTGCGAGACCGACTCTAAGACCGCATTCAGTGTGAACCGGGACGGGACCTGGAATGTGGCGCAGGCCTGCGCCGAACTGGGTACCCGATTGATCTACTACTCGACCGACTATGTGTTCGACGGTACCAAACCTACGCCCTATATAGAAACTGATCTGCCTAATCCAAGATGTATCTATGGCTGGAGCAAGCTGGCGGGAGAAGAGGCGGTTCGGGAATTGGTTGACGACCACGCCATTCTCAGAATTGCGTGGGTTTATGGATTTCACGGCAAGAATTTCGTGAAGACAATGATCAGGTTGGGCAAGCAGCAGTTGGCCGAGCGCGCAGCAGGCCGACCGGTATCGCCATTCAAAGTAGTCAATGATCAGATCGGCAACCCCACCTGGACCGAGGAGATCGTTCGTCAGACCGCAGAAGTGCTCGACCACGATCTGTGTGGGACGTTTCACGCCACCAGTGAAGGAGAAGCTTCGTGGTATGAATTCGCGTGTCAAGTGTTCGAGATTCTTGATATGGATGTTGACATACAGCCCTGCACCACGGCCGAATTTCCGCGACCGGCGCCCCGACCAGCGCGTTCGTTGCTGGAGAATGCCCGCTTGAAGGAAGTCGGCCGCAACGTGATGCGAGATTACCGAACCGCGCTGGTGGAATTTCTGAAGCGTAACGGCCAGGAGTTGATAGGATGAAGTGTGACATTGAAGGGGTAATAATCCGCCCGTTGAATCGCTTTTCCGACCCGCGCGGATGGCTAATCGAGCTATTCCGCCACGATGAACTCGAACCCGAGTATCATCCGGCCATGGGTTACGTTTCTATGACTAAACCGGGTGTCGCCCGAGGACCACACGAGCACGTGGATCAGGCCGATTGCTTCAGTTTTGTTGGGCCTTCGGTCTTCCGCCTCTACTTGTGGGATAACCGGCCGGATTCCCGCACCTGCGGCGGGAAAGCAACGCTCGAACTGGGCGAGCAAAATCCTGCGATGGTTATCGTACCCAAGGGTATTGTGCACGCCTACCGCAATATTGGGACAGTCGACGGACTAGTTTACAACGCTCCTAACCGGCTTTACAAAGGTGAAGGTTACCGGGAGTCGGTTGACGAGATCCGGCACGAAGACAACCCCCACTCGCCTTTCAAACTTGACTAGCCCGCCACCTCGGTATGGGTTATGGGCAGGTCTTTTTGGGCTAATTAGGGTTGAATTGAGTTTGCCCAGAGGTTATCATAAGAGTCTATGAAGGGATATCCAATGCTCACAGGCAAGTCTGTGCTGATTACCGGTGGCACCGGTTCATTCGGCAAGAAGATGGTGGAAACGCTGATCGAGAAGTATCCGAATATCCACCGGATTGTGGTTTATTCACGCGATGAACTCAAGCAGTTTGAGATGGAGCAGGTTTTTTCGGTCGCGAAGTATCCGCAGATGCGGTATTTCATCGGCGATGTGCGCGACCGCGACCGTCTCCGTAGAGCTTTACAACGCGTCGATTATGTGATTCACGCCGCAGCATTGAAGCAAGTTCCGGCGGCCGAGTATAATCCTTTTGAAGCCATCAAGACGAACGTACTTGGTGCCCAGAATGTGATCGAAGCCGCCCTCGACGAGGGCGTAAAGACGGTGGTGGCGCTCAGCACCGACAAGGCGGCAGCACCGATCAACCTGTACGGAGCCACCAAACTTTGTTCGGACAAACTGTTCGTGTCGGCCAACAACTTCAAAGGGAGCGCCGATATCAAATTCTCGGTGGTCCGCTACGGCAACGTAATGGGCAGCCGTGGCAGCGTTATACCGTTCTTCCTGAAGCAGCGCGACAAGGGTGTGATTCCTATTACCGACACCCGTATGACTCGCTTCAATATCACTCTGGAAGAAGGTGTCTCACTGGTGCTGTTCGCCATGACCCACATGTGGGGCGGCGAGATTTTCGTGCCTCGAATTCCCAGCTATCGCATTCTGGATGTGGCGGAGGCCATCGCCCCCGGCTGCCGACGGGAAATCGTCGGAATTCGACCGGGAGAAAAACTCCATGAGGAGATGATTACGGAAACCGACGCTCTTAACACGCTGGAATTCAAGGACCACTTCGTTATCCTTCCATCCATGCAATTGTGGGATGTCAATCGCTACATGGAGACGTTTAAAGGGAAGTTGTGTCATCCCGGTTTCAGCTACAGCAGTGGTACCAACGCCGAGTGTTTGACAGTGGAGGAACTGCGGCGGCTCATCCGAATGCATGTTGACAAGAACTTCAAGGTGTCCGGCGAGAAGATTGAGAGTGATTCACCGAGGCTGCGCGGAGTGAGTATGTCGACCGACGAGGTCGCTAAGGACAAGTGACCGTCCGGCGGGGCATACAGACTCGGTTGATCGCTCGCGAAACGGAATTTGCGGAATCAGATACATGGATGATACCAGAAGACCCTTCTTACCATATGCCCGACAGCACGTCGCCCAGGAGGATATCGATGCTGTTGTCGAAGTCCTGCGTTCGGACTGGTGGACCCAGGGTCCAGCCATAGCCCGGTTTGAAGAGGCTCTCGCGCAGGTTACGGGCGCGCGCGAGGTGGTCGCTTGCGCAACCGGCACGGCAGCATTGCATCTGACGATGCTCGCTCTTGGACTTGGCCCGGGCGACGCGGTTGTGACGTCAGCCAATACGTTTCTGGCCGACGCAAACTGCGCGCGTTATGTCGGCGCCGATGTGATCTTTGCTGATGTCGATCCTGATACGGGCTGCATGACACCTGAGACACTGGAAACGATTCTCAAGGCAGATTCTCACAAACGAATCAAAGCGGTGATCCCCGTGCACTTTGCGGGGCAGCCGGTGGATTTGCCGCGTATTCATCAGATAGCATCACGACACGGCGCGGCAGTGATCGACGACGCTTGCCATGCGCTGGGCGCCAGTTACGAGTGCGAGGGCACTTCTCAGAGGGTCGGCAGCGGGATGCATTCGGAGATGACGGTCTTGTCTTTTCATCCGGTCAAACATGTTGCTACCGGTGAGGGTGGAGCGATTGCCACGGGAGACCGACGCCTTGCTGAGCGTCTCCGCACTTTTCGCACTCATGGCATGACCAAGAAGGACTTCGTTCAGACTGAGTGGGCACATGCACCGGACGGCTCGATCAACCCGTGGTACTACGAGATGTCAGAGTTAGGGTTCAACTACCGGCTGACCGACCTGCAGGCCGCGCTTGGCGTCAGTCAATTGAAACGTCTTGACTGGTCGTTGCGTCGTCGCAATGAAATCGCGCTCTGGTACCAGCGTCTGATTGCCGAGCGTTTTCCTACAGGGCGTGTCTGTCCCTTGGGAATACGGGATGGTGTGGTGCACGGTTATCACCTTTTCGTGGTCCGTATTGACTTTGACGCCTGTGGCAGGAATCGCGCCGGGGTGATGAACCGCCTCAGGGAAGCCGGTATTGGGACACAGGTGCACTATATACCCGTACCGCTACAACCGTACTATCGCCGCGTGTGTAGTTCAAGGCCCGGACAATTCCCTGGCGCAGAACTCTACTATAGTCAGGCGCTCAGCCTCCCCATGTACCCTGACCTGACCGAATCTGACTGTGAGCGAGTGATTGCCGAACTGGTCACGGTGCTTGGCGAGGACAGCTGATGCTCTCGCAATCCCCGGTGATAACAATTGCTGTCAAGTCACGAGATTCTCTTCAATGAGAGTGGCATTCAGAGTAGATTCTTCCTATGTCATTGGAAGTGGCCATGTCATGCGCTGCCTGACTCTGGCTGACTACTTGATGAAGATCGGCCACCAGACGCTATTTGTTTGTCGCGACCATGCCGGGAATCTGGCTCATTTCGTTCGCGACAGAAGACACCAGGCTATCCTGCTGCCCGGTGTTCCGAGTGTCGAATACCATAGACCCATCGCCGATGGCTACGCTTCCTGGCTGGGGGTGAGCCAGGAGCAGGACGCCGCACAGACTAAGGATGTCCTGCACGACTCTTTCCCGACTCCGGACTGGCTGATGGTAGATCATTACGTCCTCGACAAAAACTGGGAAATCGAGTTACGTCCGTGCGTCGGACGTATGTTTGTAATTGACGATCTGGCTAATCGGCCACATGATTGCGACATGTTGCTGGATCACAACCTCAGCAAGGGCGGAACGTCCCGCTACGATGGGCTTGTTCCTGATCAGTGCGTCCGACTCATCGGCCCGGAGTACGCCTTGTTGCGCGAGGAGTTTGTCACCCAGCGCAAGAGTTGCAAGGAGCGCGATAGTTCGATCCGCAAAGTGATGGTCTTTTTTGGCGGGTTTGATCTGAGCAACGAGACTCTCAAGACCTGCCAGGCGCTGTCGCATTTCGCGGGCGAGCATTTCATGGTCACGGTGATTGTCGGCACGGCAAATCCCCGCCGCGATGATATCGAGGCCTTTTGCGCTGATCATCGCGGCTTTACTTGCTTGCATCAAGTCGACAATATGGCCGCGCTCATGGCCGAGGTAGACCTGGCAATAGGTGCCGGCGGCACTACGACCTGGGAACGGGCCTATCTCGGCCTCCCGACGATCGTGGTTTGGGTGGCGGAAAATCAGCGAGAGGGAACCGAAGCAATGGCCGAGGTGGGCGCCCTCTGGAATCTTGGGCACGGTCCGGACGTAACTTCACAGCAAATCATTGCCGCAGTGGAACATGCTATGGATAGTCCTGCCGAGATGAGGGAGATGAGTCGGCGGGCGCAGGGTCTGTTTGGCGACGCACTTGAACCGGCTGCAATGAGAGTAAGCCGTCTGATGCAGGAGCGTCTCCATGTTTAGGCAGGAAGAGTGCCGGCTCAGACGAATGGAGCAGTCAGATCTTGATCTAGTCCTGCGGTGGCGCAATTCGGAACGGATACGACAAGCCATGTACACCGATCATGTCATAACACACGACGAGCATCATGCCTGGTTCGAGCGGGTAACTCGTAACAATGTGACCATGCACTTTGTATTTGAATGTGCGGGACGCCCGCTGGGCGTTGTCAACGTTGTCGATATCGATCGGAGCAACCTCCGGTGTGTGTGGGGATTTTATATCGGCGAAGAGGATGCTCCCCGCGGCTCTGGTACCTCTATGGGTTATCTGGCTCTCGAATACCTCTTTGAGAAGGAGGGCTTCCACCGTGTTATCGGGGAGGCGCTGGCCGACAACGAGGCCAGTATCAAGTATCATCGGCGGCTTGGTTTTGTCGAGGAAGGTCGTTTGGCTGAGCATGTTGTAAAGAACGGACGCTACACGGATGTGATCTTATTTGCCATCATTGATCGGGTCTGGCGAGCGATGAAAGACAATCTGGCGGCGATGATTTTCACAAGGAGTGCGTAGTATGCGTGAGATTGTCGTGAATGGAAGAATTATCGGGATGAAGGCAGAGCCGTTCATCATAGCCGAGATGTCAGGCAATCACAATCAGTCGCTTGAGCGTGCGTTAGCGATTGTCGATGCCGCTGCTGCTTCCGGCGCGCACGCCTTCAAGATTCAAACGTACACAGCTGCGACCATGACCCTCGACCTGAACGTAAGTGAATTTCTTATTGACGACCCGCACAGTCTGTGGCGCGGCCGATCGTTGTACGATCTGTACGGCGAGGCGCACACGCCCTGGGAATGGCACAAATCGATTTTCGATCGATGCCGAGAGCGTGGCCTTATCGGATTCAGTACGCCGTTTGATGCGACCGCGGTAGAATTTCTCGAATCACTTGAAGTGCCAATGTACAAAGTGGCCTCATTTGAGAATACCGACCTCCCGCTGATCAAGCTGATTGCCAAGACCGGCAAACCGATGATCATTTCCACGGGCATGGCCACGATAGCAGAACTTGACAATGCGGTTACGGCCGCGCGAGAAGCCGGATGCGAGCAGATTGTCCTGCTGAAGTGCACCAGCGCTTATCCGGCCGAACCGAAAGACATAAATCTCCGGACCATCCCACACCTGCGGCAGTTATTTGACGTCGAAGTCGGCTTGTCCGATCATACCCTTGGTTTGGCTGTGCCATTGGCGGCAATAGCTCTTGGCGCCACGGTGATTGAGAAGCACTTCACTTTGTCGCGGGCGGACGGCGGTGTGGACGCTGCCTTTTCGCTCGAGCCGCACGAATTGCGGACGCTCGCCGGGGAATCCCGAAAAGCCTGGCAAGCGCTTGGTATGGTGCAATATGGGACTTCCGAGGCGGAGAAGAAATCGCTGCAGTTTCGTCGTTCCCTCTATGTCACTGAGGACATGAGGAAGGGAGACCCTTTCACATCAGACAATCTGCGAGCGATTCGGCCCGGCCTGGGACTGGCTCCAAAGTATCTCGACATATTTCTTGGACGGCGGATTTCGCGCGATACGAAGAAAGGCACACCGGTTACATGGGAATTGCTGAGTTGAGAGCAGCGGCCAAAGCATACGACCCCCGGATGACTTTGCAGAAATGGACAGTCTGAGAAAAGCGATCAAGCTCCTCGCCCGGACAATCCTCCCGTGGCCGATCCGCCGCCTGATCTACCGCCGGTTGGCGTATCGATACATTGCGAAACTGCACAGACCGCGTGATGCATCTCGCAAGACCATTCTGATCGTCAATCATTTCTTCGATCAGGATGTACAGGCCCTGGCCCGAGCGAACAAGAACTACAATCTTGTGGTTATTGATCCTACCCGGCTGTTCCGCGGTGCCAGGCTTTTCTTCAGCGATGCAGTTGAAGGGTTGATGGCGCCCTATGATAAGACAGACCCCCATTTCTTAGGTGAGTACCGCCGGGAGTGCAAATTGATTCTGGAGAACCTGGTTAGGTTCTATAACCCTTCGCTGATAATCACCCCTTCTGATGTGTTCTATTGGATTCGGGAGATGATCGCTGTGGCGCGAGATCGTGTTATGGCAACCGTGGTAATCGACAAAGAGGGTACTATTTCGCCGTACGATTTCGATGCCGAGGCCAAACGTATCAAAGATTTTGCACCATTTATGTCGGAGCACATCTTCGTCTGGAGCGAGCGCCAGCGTGAGTCCTGGGGTAAAGCAGGGGTCGGCAATGGCAGAATTACGGTGATCGGCCAGCCGCGTTCCGATTTGCTCCATCACGAACGACACAGCGATCTGAATGCGTATTTCGGTCGATGGCAGCCGCTGATAACGTTCTTTAGCTATATGGACAACGCCTACATTCCGGTTGAACTGATACAGGCTGAGCGTCTCGACTGGGGCGAGATGCGACAGCAATCTCACGATGAAATATACCGGATGGCGTGTGTCCATCCTGAGTTCAATTTCATTATCAAAACCCATCCGCAACAGTCCGATCTGGATCACTTACGACAGAAGTATGAACGGGAAAATCTCAGAATAATCGGTGGTGCGGCAGTGGCATATGAACTGTTGCAACGCTCGGAGTTGATTATCGCTTTTCAGACCACCGTTCTGATTGAGGCCATGCTGGTGGGGCGCCGTGCGATCTATACCGCTTGGGATCCTCACATAAGGGATCTGCAGGAGCATCTTCTCCCGTTTCATTCCGCCGGGGAGATTGTTGTGGCGGATTCGTCGCAGATGCTCTGGGATGTGGCCGATCGCTTTCTGTCGGGCGACGGCCGCGACTTTGATTTTTCCGAACCGGAAGTCGCCCGACGAAAGGAGTTTGTGAGCCGGTATCTCTACCAGGCTGACGGCCATGCATCCGAGAGATTCCTCAATGCGCTAGGACGGTTCTTGTCATGAGTCAAAGGATGTTCAGCAATTCGATGATGACGGCGGTCGAGACGGCCGTTCTCATGGTAATGGTGGTCATCGCCACCCCAGCCCTGCTTGAAAATTTCGGCGTAGTCAGCTACGGGGCCTTCGTGTTCCTGAACATCTTCAGCATCTACGGGGCGCTGTTTTTCTTTGACTTTGGCATGGAAGCATCGCTGACGACGTATATCGCCCGTTACGACGCCTCCTCGGACAAGACGAAGATGCAGCAATCTCTGGTTGTTGCCGTGCTCTATTACGGTGTACTCGGTGCTCTGGTCGGACTCAGCCTTGTGGCGGCCTCGGACTTTATCGCTAATCGGTTCGTTGAGGTCAAGGAGGAGTTGAATCGGGATACGGTAAGGGATGCTCTAAGCATTATATCGGTCAACGTCTTTCTGCAATTTCTGGTGCTTCCGTTCGTGGCTGTCCTGCAGGGACTCCGGCGCTACGTTGTAACCAAATCGGTCAATTCGATTGCGACCGTAATCCAGTATACGTTAATCATAATTGTTTCACACTACCACGGCTCCATCGACAAGGCGTTCCTCGTAATCGCGTGTATGAGTTTCGCGAGGTTGTCATTCTATGTCGGACTCTTTCACTTCGGCCTCCCCCAGTTGCGGCAGATGAGCTTCAGGGTGGCTTTCTCGCAACTGAAGGTGCTGATTGGTTACAGTTCGGTACTGTTTGTCTGCCGGATTCTCGGCTTGGTGAACAATAACATCCACAAGCTGGCTATCTGGCTCTATTTACCGGTGACGAATTTGGCGATTTACGATGTTGCCGTGAAGCCGTCGAATTTTGTCCGGGTTCCCGATACGGTCGTCAGTACATCAATCATACCTGAAGTAGCCCGCCTGAGCGCACTCGGACGCAAGGACGAAATCGCCGGACTGTACGTCAGACTGATTCGCTATACTTATCTGATGCTGGTCCCCCTGGTGGCGTTCTTGGCGGTCTTCATAGCCGACCTGCTGCGAGTCTGGGTCGGGAATCAATTTGTGCCCTATGCTTATATCGTTCACATTCTGTTGTTTGCGTTTATGCTCGCTCCGGTGTCGTCGGAAGCGTTTTTGGCCGTGGTGGGGCTCGAGAAAATCAGCAACGCCATCTGGATTTCGATAGTCGGTACCGCACTCAACGCGGTGCTGAGCCTGACGCTCCTGCATTACATTGGACTGGCCGGGTTCCCCCTGGCTACGGTTGCCATGTACGCCTTCATGTTCTGGCCGTATCTCAGAAAGCTTGAACAGTATGTCGGTTTGCAACCCAAAGCCGTTATGTCGGCAATCGGTCGAACCTTGGCATTAGCGGTTCCCTTTGCGGCGATCTATCTCCTTGTGGAATATCTTCTGCGCGATTATACTCTACCGATGCTTGGTGTTGCTGTCGTTGTGGGCGTTGGCCATCTCGCCGCTGAATACAGGTGGCTTCTTCTCGATCGGGAACGCGTCTTCATCAAGGGGCGCGTAGGGCTCTTGTCCGCTGAAGCGTCCGGGGTGCTTCTCGACAATCCAGCCGACCAGCCCAATACGCTCGATCAACGCTGACAGAGGGAATATGCCATGGCGGAGTCGGCCAACGCGACATCAGTACCTCTGAACCTGTTTCTGGCGCATAGCCCCTTCCAATACTTTGTTGCCTGTCACATGGTAAACAGCATGCCTGAGTTTGGTCAGGGAAGCAACTGTTTGATCGTGGACGCGGTCTGGTCGGACGTCCGGGTCGATAAGGCCGGCTGGCATGAAGTCATCATTTGCGACCCTCCGGTAGGCGGTTCGGTAGTCGGCGCGGGCGTGCGCCTGCGATCGGTGGTGGGGCAAGTGATGGGGTTGTTTGATCCGCCGCGCCCAGCCAGCCTTTTTCTTGCCAACGTGCAATGGCCCCTGAACAATGTGCTGCGCGCCGCGCTGGTGCGAAGGAGATTTGCGACGCCGCTCCAAGTATGCAATTATCCTGAAGGAATTGGCAGTCTCCGGCTCGTTTATCCGGATCGACGACAGCATTTGCGTGACGCTATGAAAAGCGCTCTCGGCTGGATCGGCGGCGTTCGATATCAGCCGTTGAAGGAAGACCTGATGGGACTGGAATCGAGCGCGCGGATATATTCGCTTCTGCCGCAGTTGCTGCCGGTTCATTTGCGGTCGAAGGCGGTGGCAATTCCAACGTTTCCGATGTCACTCGTCGTAGCGGACCAACACACCTGTATTTTTCTCGGACAGAACGATCGCCTGTTGCCTCCGCGACTCCGCCGTCCCCTGGCCGTAGCCGCGGCCGCTTATTGTTGCAGTCTGCCGTACGACCGGTTTCTGTTCAAGTCACATCATTACGGTGAATCCGAGCTGCAGAGAGAGGCGTTTGTCGCTTCCGGTTTCGAAATGCTGGCCGACACCCGACCGGTAGAGCAAATCCTTATGGCCAGCACGGCCGCCTGTGTTGTGTCATTCAACAGTTCCGCTTTGGTACACTTGAAGATGATGTACGGTGACCGCATCCGCTGCATTGCCTGCTTCCCCGACCGGTTCGGAGAACTGGCCAGACTGCGTACCGAACGTGTGCCGTCAGTGACGATGTTGTTCGAAAAAGCTGGCGTGGAGATTTTTGACGACGAGAGCCCGAGACTTTGAAAAAGGGTGTGAGCAGGTTATGATAGTCATCAATGCGATCATGGTGGTTGCGCATCTGGTGCTGGTCTTCTGGATAATGCACCGAATGCGAGCCTATACGGTCTTATGCGGCTATGTCATGTTTCTGCAAACCTGGTCTCTGGTGTCATGTTTCTACAACGATCTGGGGATATACAACTTTGAACTCTTCAGCTACACCGAGACTACCCTTGCTACATGCCGTCTGGCTCTGTTCTACATTGTCTTCAATCTCGGCTTCTTTCTGGTTGCCGCCTATCTGGTACGTCGGCCTCTCGCACGGCGCGACTATTTCGTGGGGACGAGAGACCTTCGCCTGGGCAATTTGAAAGTGACTGCATATTTCCTCGGGCTGGTACTGCTTGGGTACATCGCTTACTCCTTCTCCGTCAGCGGGATACCGATTTTTGAGGGCATCCAGAGGATTATGTTTATCCGTAGCACGGGGCCGGTCCAGCGATTTCTGTTCAACGATGGGGCCTACATCGCGTTTGCCTTGGGGTATTTCAGGCACCTGCGCGGTAAGTTCTCCGTCAATGGTATCCTGCTCACCTTGATGCTGCTCAATTTGGTCTTAACCGGTAACAAGTTTTCGGCCCTCATAAGACTGCTGGTGGCGTATTACACGGCTGTGTTTGTGAAGTCCTGGATCGCGAATCCTTCGATGAAAATCTGGCGGATGCGATACCTGGTGATCGGTGTTGTGGTCGTAACCGTACTGCTTGCAGGAGCGTTTGCGAGCTATTCCATCATGCCTAGTGGACAGGATGCAGGAAAATTCCTGTTTGAGCGGGTAATGGCGCTTCAGGGTCATCTCTGGTGGGCGAGCGACAATGCGCTGTTCGCGCTTGGCCGGTTTGATTCGAACCATTGGCAGGCCGAATGGGCCGCGATCGTTCATCTCGGCGACGTCCCCGAGGGGAGCGTTGGTATGAAATACGTAATGGTCCAGGCTATCGGCGCCGACAGAGCCTTCACGATTTTCGACACCGGATTTCGATATACGATGGCTTATCCGGCAATTTTGGTGCTGACTTTCCCCTATCCGGTAGCCCTAATTCTGCAGCTCATGGCCGGGGGACTGCTGGGGTTGTTGCTGTACTACCTGCACTATAGTCTCGTGTATCGGCACTTTGTCCGGGCCTTGCTTGCTTTGAATATCATTCTCCGCTTCGTGGAGGGGATCCTGAGTACGGGCGATTTGTTTGTTTTCCTGTCACCCGGGATCGCGTTCAAGCTGCTCCTGCTGGCCATTCTTGAGTTGGGCATATTGCGGTACGCCCCCAAGTCTGATCCGTCGTCTGAAGCCGGAACGCCATTGGACGAAACTGCCGCTGCGACGAGTTGAAGATATGTCAGTACGGTTGATTGTCAACGCCACCATTCTGAATCAAACGAGACAGACCGGCTTGGGGGTTTATGCCGCCGGTTTGCTGCTGCCGTTGTTGAAGCTCTGTGTTGTCGATTCACGTCTGTCGGAGATAGTCCTCGCCGGCCGGCGCGAGAGCATTGAGTCGAGTCTTGGTAGCGTGTGCACTGGTCCGAAGATGCGACTAGTGACGGTTAATACGACGCAGCCCATTGGTCGATTGTTCGCCCTGGATCGATTGATGGTTGCGGAGAAAAAACGACCCGGGGGCATCCTGTTCTATTCACCGACTCACCACGGCGTGGTACGCCGTGGCATCAGCCAGATTATTACCGTACACGATCTGTTTGCGCGCCTGTTTCCGAACAACTATCGACAGCAATACTTATACTTCCGTTGGTATCTGCCGCGCATTCTGGCCCGCACCAGCCGCGTTATGGTCGACTCCGTTAGCACCGGACGTGATCTGCATCGCTTCTATGCGGACTGTCCGCCGTCCGAAGTCGTCCATGCAGCGCTTCGATCCGATCTGGTTGAGTCGCCGCTCTGCGAGTCGCCGCTTGACGAGGACGAGAGGTTCTTCCTGTTCGTGGGGCCGAGCTATCGATACAAGAACTGTAAGCGTCTGATAGATGCATTTATCGCTTACCGGCACACCCACTCGGGCAAGCTGGTATTCGCCGGGGGACGGGAGGAATACCTGCGCGATCTGCGACAACACTTGTCCGAGCACTATCGCGATCTGGCACAGGAAGTAGTCTTCCTCAGCTATCCGTCCGCTGAGGAACTGTCCTGGTTGTACCGCCGGGCTACGGCGCTGATGCTCACGACGCTCTATGAGGGTTTCGGTCTCCCGGCGCTGGAGGCGATGGCCTGTGATTGTCCGGTGGTGGCGTCCAGAGCCGGATCGCTTCCGGAAGTGTGCGGCGAAGCGGCTTTGTTTGTCGATCCCGAAGAGGTCGACAGTATCGCTTGTGCCATGGTGCGAGTGGCGAACGACCGGGCCCTGCGTGAATCGTTGATCGCCGCCGGACGACAAAACGTGTTGAGGTTCAGTTGGGAGAAGTCGGCTCTGAAGGTTTACCAGGCTTTGCTCGCCTGTGCGGATGAGGCGGACGCCGCTATCTGACGGTCTTTTGAAGCAAAGCGAGATGATTCCATGAAGCGCGTTGTAATAGTACAGGCCCGGATGACATCAACCCGTTTGCCGGGCAAGATCCTGGCTGACCTGGAGCGGCGCCCGATGCTGGCGCAGCAGCTAAGTCGACTGCGCCGCTGCCGCCGGGTCGATCAGATCATTATCGCCACTACGGTCAATGCTACCGACGACCCCGTGGTGGCGCTGGCCGCGGATGAAGGGCTCGAATGCTATCGTGGCAGCGAAGATGACCTGTTGTCCCGGTATGTCGAGGCAGCGCTGATGGTCGGCGCTGACAAGATCTCCCTTAATACGGCTGCAGTAGAAACCCCGGAGCTTATCACCGAAGTCGCCCGGCGATTCGGCTCGCAGTGTGTGGTGGTGTCGATAGACTTCCGCAAACATCCTGACGGGCGTTACGAAACATACACCGGGTCCGGCCACAAACCCACTGGACTTGACCCGGTTGAGTGGGCAAAAGAGGCAGAACGACGTGAGGCGGGCGAGATTCTTTTGACTTTTATTGAACGCGATGGGGCCATGACCGGTTATGATGTCGAGTTGACTCGACGCGTGACGGAGGCGGTATCGATCCCGGTGATTGCCGCTGCGGCAATCTACCATTTCACACAGCAAACGCCGCTGGAAGCAAAGAGGTATCTGCGCGAGCGAGGCTTTGCCGTGCGTATTTGACCAGAGTTACGAGATTCGTAATATGAAGAAAGTAGCTTTCATCCAGGCCCGCATGACTTCGACCCGACTTCCCGGGAAGATCCTGATGGATCTGGCGGGCCAGCCGATGCTCGCTCAGCAATTGGGTCGCCTCAGACAATGCCGGATGCTTGATGAACTGGTCATTGCCACCACCACCAACGTCACCGATGATCCGGTAGTGGAGTTGGCCAGGCACGAGAGGATCAGATGTTACCGTGGCAGTGAGGAGGATGTACTGTCTCGTTACGTCGGTGCCGCGCGTGAAGCTTCAGCTGAGGTTGTCATCCGACTCACCGCGGACTGCCCCCTCATAGACGCTGAGATAGTCGATCTGGTAGTCAGCGAGTTGGTTTCACACGCCGAAAGTTGTGACTATGTTGGCAACGTTCTCGAACGTACTTACCCTCGGGGTTTGGATGTGGAGGCATTTTCGCTGTGGGCGCTGGAAGAATGCGACCGGCTTGCAAAATCACCATCGTCGCGTGAACATGTTACTCTGGTGATCCGACAGGAGAAACCGGAGCTTTTTCGCCGTCGCTCGGTGGTGGATTCGGAAGACAACTCAGACCTGCGCTGGACGGTTGATACTCAGACTGATCTCGATCTGGTGCGCGCTGTCTACAAAAGTCTCGACTTGCCTCGCTTCACGCGAACCTACCGTGACATCGTCTCGTTTGTACGGTCACATCCCGAACTGATGGCTATGAACAGTGGCATCGAGACCTGGGACCCCGCGCGTCAACAGAAAAACAAGCACCTGTAGTAAGCGCTACTCTACTATCTCAAACACCTGAATCCGGCCGTTGTGGCCGTCGGCTACGTATAATCGGCCATTTCTCATTTGAGCATCGAACGGGGCATCGAACGCACCGGGTACAGTGCCAATAGCGGAACGGCCGCTGATTTCCCATCCCGAAGTGACACCACCGCCCTCCTTTCCGCCCAGCCAGGCCACGACACGTCCGTCGAGACTGAATTTCTGAATCCGATTATTACCATTATCGGTCACCAGAAAGGCGCTTCCGGGGATCAGACGAATCGATACCGGACTGCTGGAGCCGCCCGGATCAGCGCTGGCTTGCGGGGTTCCATCAGGTGTCCAGCCGTCGGTTAGAGTGCCATCACTTCGCGCGCCGATCCAGCCCACAACATGACCGCTGGAATCGAATTTCTGAATGCGGTTGTTGCCCGTTTCAACAACATAAACAAATCCCGAATCGTCAACCTGAACCATGTGTGGTCGAAAGAAACTTCCGGGCGTCGACGACCGCTGCGCCCGACCCGTAGTAGCGAAACCGTGCTGTTCTGACCGGCCACAAGTGTTCGCTCCCGTCCACCATTCTGGTCTTCTACTACATGCCGATCATTCTGCGTCGTCTACATTACGACCCCAATTGGATCCCGTTCAGATGTGGCAATGTAGCACGCATTGTTACTGTCTGTTTGATCACTGGAGGCTTCGTATACGGGATCTACAACGCGAAGCTGGAAGATACCGAGCTTGCTCAGGCTATGGTTGTCCATCGGGCACTCGCCATGCAAGGAGAAGTCTGGTGGGCGGTAGATAATGACGTCTCTGTCAGCGGACCTTACGATGATCACAGTTGGAAAGATGAACTGGCGTATATAGTGTCGCCGGACGAAGCGTCGACCGATCAAGGTGGCATGCGATACCTTATGATCAAGATCCTCGGCCCTGAGATAGCATATTCTATCTGCGACACGGGTTATCTCTACACAATGGCCTACCCAGCCATTCTCATTGCGACGTCTCCCTATGTTGTAGCTCTCCTCATTCAGTTCGTAGCCGGAGTCATCTTCTTTGTCTTTGTCTACTATCTGTTCTTCTGCGTGGCTTATGGCCGTTATGCAAGGGCAATGCTCGCTCTGCTGGTAACGTTCCCGTTCACAGTAGCAATGGCTACGGGGAACTTCTTTGTTTTTTGCACTTGCGGCATGTCGGTCAAGATAGCGATTCTGCTTTACCTGGAAAGTATCCCTCTCTGTGCGAAGCAGAACTCATGTACGCCCGGGGATGATGCCGCGGTGATTCGGAGTTCCCGCGAAGCGTCATTGGCTTGTCATGAGATACAACTTGGACTCCGGACAGATCAATCATGCATAACATCAACTTCAGATCGGCCACCTGGATCGTGCTGGCAGTAACCTTCTTGATTGGCACTTTCGTAGCGTGGGAATTCACAGCCGACGATTGGTTCATTACTTTTCGTTATTCCAGGAACCTGGCTGAGGGAAACGGCCTGGTCTGGAATCCTGAAAGCACCAATCCTGTTGAGGGTTATACGAATGTTCTGTGGATGCTGCTGATGGTTGTTCCCCATGTACTCTCCTGGTCTCCAGAGTTGTTTTCCAAGTTGATCGGTCTGGTAACTCTCCTGGTCTGTTGTGCCACGCTGTATCGATATGTGCTACGCAAGACAGACAATCACTGGTATGGTATTGCCGCCATCGGCCCATTGTTATTTCTACCGTCAAGCTACTTCCACTCGTTGTCGGGCCTGGAGACCATTCTCTACGCGTTCATAGTGCTCATACTCTTTATTATAGGACTTGAGAGCAATCCGGGTGGCAGGGACATGACCCATAAGCTGTTGATCTTTGCACCTGTGACAGTTCTGTTGGCCGGTTTGATTCGTCCTGAAGGCCTGCTTCCTGGAACCGTAGTGCTTTTCTTTCTCTTCAGGTCACTGAAGAGGACTCAAAGGAGACGCTTAGTTGGCTACACAGCAGCATTCCTGGTTCTGCCGGGGTTGGTTTACGTCATCTGGCGCTACTACTACTTTGGCTGGCTGTTACCAAACACCTTCTACGTGAAATTTGGCAGTGCTGCCAACGGTATAGAATGGCTGATCGGTTCATTCATCTCCATAATCGGCGTTGTAATAGTAGCGACGTTTGCCCACCGATTCTCCAGCAGCTTCCCTCATCGACTTCGCTCCGCTTCTTATATCATCAGCTTTCTAATCGCTGCTATTCTCCCGTATTGCGTGTCAAAGCTGATGATGAACTACATGCATCGATTCCTGTTTCACCTCATGCCGGTCATTATGCTGATCCTTGCCCTGAGTCTTGAGATGACCTTCGGGAAGCTCAGGGAAACAGGAGGAAGCGCAGCCAACCACGCCTATGGGTATCTGATTGTTACCATGTGCATTTGTATATTTCCGCTGTTGCACGGGGACAAGCGCGAGGTCGCCCATCTGGCGCTATATGAATCCCACCTTACGAATGCCCACGTGGCGCTGGCCAAGTCCCTTAAGGAGGCGGACATGCCTGACGAGCTTAAGACGCTCACGTTAGGTGATGTAGGCGTTATTCCGTACATATCTGACTGGCATACGTATGATTTCGTCGGTCTGACGGATGAAGTAGTGGCTCACGATCGGCAGGGAAAGTCACGCTATATTGCGAACAAGCAGCCGACAGTCATGATTCTCTATTCAGATGACGGCCCGAGACCTAATGGTTACCAGTTCGGGTTTGAGCCCGAGATCATGTTATCCGCCTATCAGGAGGTGGCTTTCATCAAGTGGTTTCCCAACTACTACCTCGAAGTCTTCCTTCGCAGGGACATTCCCGCACCAGTATATGCCGACCTGGAGCAACGAATCAGGGCTGTAAGTGAATCCGCGGCTATCAAGAATGCTGCGAGCGATGATCGGGCAGGACTGCTGACCAGGTTGAAACAGCGATTGGCGAATGCTCCAATAATCAGTTTGCTTCTGAAGTAACAACTCTGGACTTAGACTAGATTCCATCGGCCATAGCCGGTGATCTTTATCCGATTCCGCGCAGCCTCATTGACGAAATGAAAAGAACAAACAGGCAGGGAACTGGTTGAGTGGAAAATAGTCACGAGAACCAGGGAAGATTCTTCCTCCGAGCTGAAACCGCATCCCGTTATGCGTTCTCAAGGCTTTGATATATAACAACTTGCGTTAGTGGCCGATACGGTTCTCGTGGCACGCTTGTTGTTTAGGACAAGGGGAACGAAACTGTTCAGGAGAAAGCATGAACAAGCTGACCATACACCGCGAAAAGGATGAGAGTACCGAGCCGACCAGGATTTTCCGTTATGAGATTGACCCGGCCGAAATCCTGCATTCGCTCTTGAAGCGGCGCCGCACAATCATTGGTGTCGTGGGCATTTCATGTGTTCTCGCCGCTCTGGTCATGATTCTTACGCCTAACCGGTACACTTCGAGTGCGACCATTCTGCCATCAGGCAAATCGGATAAGATGGGCTCTCTGCGCGCCATAGTGGGATTGGTGGGCGGACCCAATCTGACGGATGACAACGGCTCTGCTCTGTATCCGGTTATCCTTCGGTCCAATCTGGTGATCGACTCTGTTCTGGCTCACCAGTACACGTTCGATAAGAACGACGAAACGGTGACCATGACGTTGGCAGAGTTCTTCGAAAAGGAGAATCCGGATCGTCTCCGCAACGCCCTATCGGGGATGACCTCTATTAGTTCGAATACCCGGACTGGCGAGATCAACGTATCCGCGGAAACCGAATATCCCCTGTTATCGCAGGCGGTGGTGAATCAGTACCTGGTACAGCTTGAACGCTTCAACCTGTACAGCCGTCGGTCGGAGGCCGGCGAACGGGTGCGCTACCTGACACGTGAAGTGGAAGAGCGGCGCCGCAGTCTCACTGAAGCAGAGGATTCTCTCAGTTCTTACCAGAGTCGGAATCGATCCTGGGCGGGGTCAACGGATCCGGTCATTCTCAAGGAAGTGGGCCGACTCCGGCGTGAAGTCGAAATCAAGGTACAGACTCTCGCGTACCTCACGCAGGAATTTGAGGCAGCCAAACTGGATGCCCAGAAAGACGTCCCAGTGGTTCGAATTCTCGACTATGCCTCGCTGCCCACTCTGAAATCCGGCCCGCACCGCACGATTACGGTTCTTGCGACTGGTGCCATCTCATTCTTCCTGATCGTGTGCGGGATTCTTGGGCTTGATCTGATGCGCCAAGTCGCCCGCAACAGCCAAAGTCCCGCCAAACAAGAGCTGGCGGCTTTGGCTGAAGCGAGCTTTCCGCGCTCACGGCAGTGGTATGACCGGGTGAAGAGTCGGCTGCACCGTCAGGCGATTTCCATAGACAAGTAGTCCTCGCGTTCGTTTCTTACGGCCGGTTCGACCCGCTGCCTGGCAGGGTCGGATAACAGGTTGTCGCGAACTAACATATATCTTAAGATGTTTGAAGTGATCGGCCAGAAAAGCGCATTGAGTGTGCGGACCGCATTGGTCCTGCCCACACTCAATGCCGGTCCAGACTTTGTTCATTGGCTGGCCAGTCTGCGCGGGCAAGACTATCAGCCCGATCATCTTCTGCTGGTGGATTCTTCGTCGACCGATCAGACAGTTGAACTGGCCCGTGACTTTGGTTTCGAAATCACAACTATCGCTCAACAGGAGTTTTCACACGGCGGCACGCGACAATCATGTATTGAGAGGCTCGCCGATGCTGACACAGTCATTTTTCTTACTCAGGATGCTGTCCTAGCGTCGTCTCAGGCTTTGTCCAGATTGGTTAGGTGGTTTGACGACCCCAAAGTCGGCGCGGTTTACGGTCGTCAGCTTCCGAGGCCCGGCGCCGAGGCGATTGAAGCTCATGCCCGGCTGTTCAACTACCCTGAGACACCGGGAGTCAGAACAGCCGATGATATCCCTCGGCTGGGTTTGAAAACGTCGTTCATTTCGAATTCATTTGCCGCATGGCGGCGTCAGGCGCTTGTTGATGTGGGTGGATTTCCGACTCACACGATTCAGAATGAAGACACTCATGCTGCTTCACGGATGATCCTGGCCGGCTGGAAGATAGCCTATGCCGCCGAGGCGTGTGTGTATCACTCGCATCCTTTCACGTGGCGGCAGGAATTCCGCAGGTACTTTGATATTGGCGTGTTTCACGGGCGCGACCCATGGATACGTCAGAACTTCGGCAAGGCCGGGGGAGAGGGACTACGTTTTGTCAGCTCGGAGCTCAAATACTTGCGCCAACACCGGATATCCGCTATTCCTTCCGCCATGTTACGAACCGCCCTCAAGCTGCTCGGCTACAAAATCGGAAACCATGAACGCTGGTTGCCTCTTTGGACAAAGAGGTTGCTGAGCGCCAATCGGCGCTATTGGGTAAACGCCGAGGCGCAGGAGTCGGGCCGTTCATGAGTTGTTGTGTGATTTTCGGCGGGGCCGGTTTTATCGGAACACACCTTGCTCGCCATTTTCTTCATACCAAGCGGTTTGACCACATTCACCTCGCTGACATTGCCCCATCGCCGCTGAGCGGTGTCAGCGGGATTACCTGTTCGCGCACCGATGTACGTCAGCCAATCCCGGACAACCTGACCCCTGGATCAGTCGACTGGGTTTTCAACCTCGCGGCTATTCACCGTGAGCCGGGTCACAAACCATATGAGTACTTCGAAACCAACCTGGCCGGGGCGAGGAACGTTTGTCACTTTGCAGAAACGGTCGGTTGTCTTAACATTTATTTCACGAGCAGCATATCGGTGTACGGTCCAACCGCTGGACCTACCTCTGAAGCTTCACCGATTCGCCCCGCGACGCCTTACGGCAGTTCCAAGTATCCGGCCGAACTAATCCACGAAGGCTGGCGGAAAGCCGGTGACAAACGCCGCTTGATCATCTCCCGTCCGGGGGTGGTTTACGGCCCCGGCGATCCGGGCAATATCATGCGGATGATCCGCGCTATCAGGAAGGGTTATTTCGCCTTCCCGGGCAGTCCTGATATCCATAAATCGTACGCGTATATCTACGGTTTTCTCGAATCGGTCGATTTTGCGATGGCGCGGGAACTCCCCCTCGTGGTTTACAACTACGTCGAGACCCCAACGAAGCCGCTTCGTGAGATCGTCGAGCAGGTCAAGGAATACTTCGATTGCCGGGCTATTGTAGTGCCCTTACCGCTGTGGCTGCTGCTACCGGTTTCCAGGCTGGTCCAGCGAATTTCGGGAAATGGAAACCCTATTCACCCGGTACGAGTAAAGAAGGCCGCGACCCCGACACACATAATCCCACAGAATTTGATCGATCTGGGCTTCGGGTTTAAGTACGATTTTCTGTCCTCGCTGCAGCACTGGCAAAGTGTCGCGCCGGAAGACTTCAAGTAGACGAGTTGTCCACAGCCTCGCCGCTTTGACTCAAACCGGCAGCCCAGAGGGCGAACAACACCTGACGAAGTTCCTCGTCAGCTATCGCGCACTCGGTCATTGATCCCGTAAGAAACGCCGCCGAAGCGACCAACGCGCCGGTCGAGAGGGCGAAGGCGACAGTTGCGGATCCAGCCCGCCGTCGGATTCGCCAGAGCTGGCGAATTACGACCACCCAGAAGAACAGGTACAATCCCAGGGCTGGTATCCCCCCCGAAGCGGCCTCGTTCAGAAAGTCGTTATGGGCGTGACCCTGGCTCCTGCTTGCAGAATCGGCGCCGAGTTGCTCTGCATAGGCTGCGGGAAAATTACCCGGCCCACAGCCGAAGACAGGATATTCTTTGGCTATCTGTAGTGATTTATTCCAGATGAACAAGCGTCCGGCCGGATTATCTGTGGTAAGGTCGTTCTGAACGCGCTCAAGGAATATTCGCGGAAGGTCGGGCGAGAAAACAAACAGTAGCAAGCTGGCCACCGCCATCGCCGATACAACCCACCGCCACTTGCCCAAAAGAAAACCAGTAGCGATCAGACCAACGACCAGGGCGAGCATGGGTCCCCGGCTGTTACACAGGGCCGAAGCGACAAGTCCTCCGACGGCCGCGGCGACTAATAGAGCGCGGCTCCATCGGGCGAGCGATCTGTGCGTCAGAATCACATAGGGGAGAAAAAACACGGTGGCGGTGACCACATAGTAGCCGTAGGTCAGAGGGTGGGAGAAATTGCCGGAAGTGCGCCAGTAGGGGCCTACGTCATGTAGTCTCTGTCCTGCTGATACCGTCCAGCCGGTGAAATGCTGCACAATCCCGTAAGACGAAGCAAGCAGCAGGCCGCAGCCGAGAGCGACAATAAGTCGTCTCGACCAAACCTCTCTGCGATGTAAGAAGACACCGATGGGCAGAATGACAATCAACCACTCTTCTCTGATGGCCGAGAGAGACCGCAGAGTATTGTCGTTGACCAGTGAGGTAACTATCAACCAGGCCAGATACACGCCCCAGGCGAAGTAGACGGGTCGAAGACTGATCCTGGAGCGCGTTCTGACTTCTCCCGCCAGCCAGAGGAACAATGCCAGGCAGAGAGCCAGTGATATCTGAGCGGCAGCGATAGAAAAAGCCGACGAGAAGAGAAAAAGACCAAAGCAAACAAGCAGGGCTGTAGTCGATAGTCGAAGGTCTGGCGGTGTCAGCTTTCGGGAAGGGTCGTCCGGCTTCATGTCGCCTGCTTGAAAGCGTTCGAGGATGACGTTCATAGGCGTGCATACTACATTCTGAGAAGAAAGGTGACAAGGATTGATTCAGCCGGTTCCGGGTGACAGGAGTTTGCCCCCGCCTGGCGGGTCAGAGGTTAGTTATCCTGCCTCATTTTTGGGATTGATTTTGCCGACACGGTTGCTATATTGTCGCCCCTGTGGGCAGGGCCGTCAATACGGTTGCCCACGGACGATCCCATGCGTGGTGGGGTTCCCGAGTGGCCAAAGGGAACAGACTGTAAATCTGTCGGCGATGCCTTCGAAGGTTCGAATCCTTCCCCCACCACCAGATACGAGGTTCAGAGTCGGTTTCCCAGCGCCAAGAGAGATGAGATGGGTAGGGGTTCAGTTGTGAATGCGTTCGGGGACCAGCATCCGCGCAAACTGCTCCAGAAGGTCGGAGTCAAAAGCCCCTTCGTCGGCGAACATGATTTTCAGAGCGGGGTAAGCGTCGATTTCCGAACGATATACCCGCTTTGTGGTCATGGCATCGAAAACGTCGGAGATCGCCGCAATCTTGCCGTAAAAGTGAATTTCCTTACCGGCCACTCCTCGCGGGTAACCGGATCGGTTTTCGCGCTCGTGGTGCTGAACGATGGGGTAGTATGAGTCTGGTTCGATCAGATCGGTATCTTTGACGATATCATATCCCCATTCCGGATGCTTGCGGATGAGGTTTTTCTCGGCGGCCGTGAGCGGCCCCATTTTGTTCAGGATTGAATCAGCGATACGCGTCTTCCCGATGTCGTGCAGCAGGGCGCCGGTCCCCAGCACTTTGAGTTCCTTCGGGTCTCTGATACCCACCTGCTGTCCAAGTGCCAGCGACAGGGCACAAACGTTAATCGAATGGGTGTAGGTTGAGTAGTCGAAAGACATTACTCTGAGCAAGTTTTCGAACGCTGCATGCCCGGTCAGAACAAAGCCAACTGTTGATTCTACCAGTTCCTCGCTGCGCCGGATGTTTTCGCCCATAGTCGGTTTGGCGAACAGGTCTTCCACCAGAAACCGGGCGCTGTCGTAAATGATGCCGGCTCGGACGCTCTCCTTGATACTGGTGTCACTGACGATGGCTCGCAGGTTTTCCTCAAGGTAGCAACAGTAGGTACGCTGGTCCCGGGCCGTCACGTACAGTTTGGTGACGTTGTTTTCAAGAAGTGCCTGGCGAGTCTCTTCGGAGAAGGATGTGCAGGCCGATCGGTATAGCACCATGTCGGGGCCGTTTTCCAGGTAGAGATCAAACGCCGGCACGGTGTCGGGTCGGAGTGAGTCAAGGTATATGGGCAAATACTGAGCGGTTGCTCTGTTCTGAGAGGCTGTTATTGTCATATCTAACCCCAGAAACAATATCGGCTTTGCCAGGCAGAGGCTTAACCGACATGGAGGTACATTTTTTGCGGGCTTAGAGTCCCGAGGACCCCAGAAAGCAGGTCCGTAGTGCCGCCAAGCGAATCAGGACTTTTTGAGTAGCCGATCGAACTCCTCAGGGCTCAACTCTTCCGGCTGCCTGGTGCTGACGTTCAGTCTGAAGTACCGTTTGACCAGACCGGTGCCAGTGCCCAGTTCAGTCCAATAGTAGATCCACTTCTGTCCGGAACGAAGGGTGATTTCATCATGGAAAACATTTTCGGGGGTGGGTACTTTCTCGCATACACCCGCCCAGCGGTGCTCCAGGTAAAGCGTGGCACCCGGGGTGACGGCTATTCTTACTTTGATTGAAATCGTTCCCTCAGCGGTGAGACTGGCGTAGGCGCCAACGAATGAACCTTCAACGAGTCCAAGCGTCACACCTTGATTCTTAAGGGAGACCAGATCATGGTGTAATTGGCCTATCCGCTTGAGGGACAGGGGAGGGGAAAACGCCAAGGTGATGTCTTCAAAATCACAGACCCGGACCGAACCGACCTGTTGACAGTTGGTTCGTTCGTAATCGGCGCAAGCGACCATACCGTATCGGTTAAGTACGTCACAAATCTTCAGCCACTGATTAGTGTCGGCATCGCCCTCGTGCCCAACTGCCCGTATGGTCAGGGTGACCTGATTGAACACCGGTCCCTGATTGCGTGGGCCAAAGCTGGCGCAGCCCCCAATTAGGGCAAACAGAAAAACCGCAGATACAGCGATATGTTTCGAGGGACCAATTCCATCAAGCATGGGTACAGCCTCCGAGCGGCCAGCAGGTTCATACCAAATGAGCGCCGAATCAACAAAATAAATGGGGATATGGGTTCTGGGTTAGTAATTG